>ERZ773263.174-NODE-174-length-47540-cov-3.228556_pt1 | contig 47540 bp, 35 predicted proteins | sample MGYA00511076_ERZ773263 | MGnify/ENA primary metagenome ERZ773263 (study PRJEB29015, sample SAMEA2738155) | human oral metagenome | biome: human oral; feature: human-associated habitat; material: saliva | place: China | collected 2195 ... | reverse complement strand
AAAGCTAACGGTAATGTTTCTGTTGGTGGTGTAGTTAACCCATATCTTGAGAGTAATGCTTGGGGCTGGGCAACTGATCCAGATGGACTTCAATATTATCTTGAAGTAATGTATGATCGCTACGACATTCCAATGATGGTTGTTGAAAATGGTCTTGGCGCAGTTGATAAGATCAGCGATGATGGCAAGATTCATGATGATTACCGGATTGATTACTTAAGAATGCATATTAAGGCAATGGAGCGTGCAATTGATGATGGTGTAGATTTAATTGGTTACACTACTTGGGGCTGTATTGACTTAGTTTCTGCAGGTACCGGTCAAATGAGTAAGCGTTATGGCTTTATCTATGTGGATAGAGATGATGAAGGCAACGGTACTTTAAAGAGAATGCCCAAGGATTCATTCTATTGGTACAAGAAAGTTATTGAATCTGATGGAAAAGATTTAGATTAATTTGAATTAAAAAATACTGTTCAGGTTGCTTAACTAATTGAACAGTATTTTTTTGCCGAAATTACAATGATTGCTTAGAGTAACTATGCTATGATGATTTAGATTGATTTTTATTTGTGAGGAAGAAGCTGGATGGATAAGCAAGTTACTAGAAGCAGATTGTGGACAATTTTGGCAGCTTTAGCAGCTGTGATGTGGGGAGTATCAGGTTTATTTGCGGAGTCTTTATTTAAGATCAGTTCTAAAATTACACCTATTTGGCTGACGCAAGTAAGGCTAATTATTTCTGGGATTGTCTTATTAATCATTGCGACAATTTTACATCAAAAGCCAATTTCAGTTTTAAAAGACAAGAAAAATACGTTGCACATTATTGCTTATGGTGTATTTGGTTTATTACCAGTACAGATTTTTTACTTTATTGTCATTGAAATGGCGAATGCTTCGATTGCGACTATCTTACAATTTATTGGACCGTTTTTTGTTCTTGCTTATCTTGCTTTAACTCATCAGCAAGTTTTAAGAAGGTTAGATGTTTTAGCAGCAATTATGGCTTTTATCGGTGTATTTTTTCTGTCAACTCATGGAAATTTGAATCATTTAGCAATTACCCCAGTGGCATTATTTTTCGGCTTATTATCTGCTCTAGGTGAAGCAAGCTATACTTTGATTCCAGTTAAAATTGTTAAAAGAATATCAAGTTTAGTTTTGACTGGCTGGGGGATGATTTTTGCTGGACTTGGTTTGGTGATTTTTCATCCTAGCTTTCCCGCTGTTCCAAACACCCCAAAAGTTTGGCTCCGGGTAGGAGCAATTATTATTCTGGGAACAATAGTGCCTTTTCAGATTATGGCGAATGCATTACGTTATGTTAAGCCGTCAACGGTTAGTTTGCTTGATGCGTTTGAGCCCTTATCCGCTACAGTTGGTTCAGTTTTAATCTTTGGTTTGGTGATGTCAGGGATGGATTGGCTAGGAACATTTTTAGTAATTGGGGCAGTTTTAGCTTTGAATTTCACACCTAAGAGAAAAATTAAAAAAACTTCTGAAAAGAGAATATAAAGAAAAGCTGGCAATATCTTCGCTTGAAATGGCGTTGGTATTACCAGCTTTTTTTGCTTGAAATTTTAGAATTCATTTAAGATCATTTCTTGTTCAATGAACTTGTCAAAATGCGGGAGTAAGAAACTGACATAGCCATAACCATCAGGTTTGATTACTTGATCATCTATTAATTTTCTCCGATAAACAGCTAAATAATTAGCACCTTTATTCATTATTTTCCCGATTTCTTGGCTTTTGACTTTTTGTTTTCCAACTTTTACCATTGCTTGCACGAACTCTTTTTCTTTGAAAGATAGATCATTATAGACTTTGAAATAGACATTTCGATTTAAATCATTTAAATAAATATCTAATATTTCATCTATTAAGGAGATGGAAATAGTATTTTTATTCTGATCTGTAGCGTATCTCCAGACATGATAACCTAAAAGTTGGAATGCATAGGCAAATCCTTGAGTTTGTTTGGTCATATATAGAATAGTTTTATCATCGATATTGAAGTTAGCTTTTTGAAAGGTATGCTTGTAGCTAAGTTTAATGGTTTCTAAATCTAGGGGATCTAGAACGATTCGATTTGCTCGCAAGAGAAAAGTTAATACGTCATTATTTTGAATTTCAGAAACATTTTCTGGAAGACCAGCCATTAATAAAGAAACATTAAGGTTTTTTCTAATCATAATTTGATAACAATTAGCAAATTTCTTTAAAAGAGGTGTTAAATGCACTTCATCAATGTTAATAAGCACTTTTTTACCTTTTTTGGTTAATTTCTCTAGGCTAGTTTGAAAAATTTGTTGAAAATTAGCATCAATATTTTGAGCTAGAGAAGCGTTTATATCAATTCCAAGAAAATTCATTTTTATATCTAAATTTTTAATTAGTTTTAATTTTAATAAATGCTCTTGAAGCTGATTAGTTAAGGAAATAAGTAAATCATTATCAAGAACTAGATCAATAATGATCCAATCCTTATTTTTTTCAAGTTTTGAAGCAATTTCAGACATGAGAGTAGTTTTTCCAGATCCTCTTTGACCATAAATGAGTGAAGTTTGAAAGGGAGAATTTTCTCTATTTAATTCGCTGATTATTCTTTGAGATAAACTACCACGTTTAAGAAAGATACTTGGCATTTTACCAAAACTAGGATTGAAAGGATTATTGTTCATATGTATTACTTTATATTTTTTATAACTCTTTATAACTTTTGGCAATTTTTATAACTAGTAGATTTATTTATTAAAGAAAACAAGTGTATTAATATTAACTTTTTAATAAAAAGCAAATTCAATAGAAAAATATTTTAATTTTGTATTGTTTTTTTCATTTTAATATCATATAATCAGAATCAAGAAATTTAAGTCATCTCACAAAGGGGGAGAAAAAATGAAAAAAGTTAAGTGGTTAGGAGCAATTACAGTATTGTCCGGTGCGGCATTGACTTTAACTGCTTGTGGGAATAACAACAATAATAACGCTAGCGATAAGAAAGTTAGTTTTAAAGAAGCTGTTCCTAAGAAACAAGTTAAAAAGGGCGGAACATTAAAGTACGCAGTTGAAAGTGACTCACCTTTCACAGGTATTTTCTTACCAGAATTATCTGATACTAGTACTGATGGTGAGATTCAAGCACCAGGAGTAGAAGGACTATTTAGTGTTGATGATAGCTATAAGATTAACAATAAAGGTGCAGCTACCTTTAAGTTAGATAAGAATGCCAAGACAATCACTATTGAAGTGAAAAAAGGTGTTAAGTGGTCTGATGGTAAGCAAGTAACTGCTAAGGACCTTGAATATGCCTATGAGATCGTTGGTAATCCTAAGACTAAGACTTCAAGATATACAGATTCTTTAGCTAACCTTGTTGGTTTAGAAGAATATCACAAAGGTAAGACTGATAAGATTTCTGGTATTGAAATGCCAAATGGCGAAGATGGTAGAAAAGTTGTACTTCACTTTAAGGAAATGAAACCAGGTATGCTTCAATCAGGTAACGGTTACTTCCTTGAAAGTGCAGAACCATACCACTACTTGAAAGATGTGCCATTTGATAAGCTTTTATCTGATGATAAGGTTCGTAAGCAACCACTATTCTTTGGCCCTTACAAGGTTCAAAAGGTTGTTCGTGGTCAATCAGTTACTTACGTACCAAACGAACATTACTGGCGTGGTAAGCCAAACTTAGACAAGATTACTATGGAAGTAATCGGAACTAACTCTGTTTCTCAAGCTATTAAGAGTCACAAGTTTGATATTACTGGTGTACTTAACTCTCAATGGAACAATGTTAAGGATACTAAGAATGTTAACTTCATTGGTAAGATTCCTCTATCTTACAACTACTTAGGCTTTAAGGTAGGTAAGTTTGACAAGAAGACTGGTAAGAACGTTGAAGATAAGAACGCTAAGATGAACAATGTTTCATTACGTAAAGCGATGGCTTATGCAATGAACATTGATGCTGTTAACAAGCGCTACAGCAATGGCTTGACTTTCTGTATTAATACTTTAATCCCAGCACAATTTGGAGACTTCTCCGACAAGAGTATCAAGGGCTACCCATACAACTTGAAGAAAGCCAATGAATTGTTAGACAAGGCTGGATACAAGAAGCGTAAGGGTGAAAAATACCGTCGTCAACCAAATGGTAAGAAGTTAACTATTAACGTTGCTGTTCGTAATACACAACCAAACGCTGAAAAGATCTGGACTAACTACATCCAACAATGGCAAAAGATTGGCTTAGATGCTAAATTTGTTGGTGGCCGTCCAATGGAATTCAACTCTTGGGTACAAGATGTTCAAGCAGATAGTCCTAAGATTGATGTCTTTGAAGGTGGTTGGAGCCTATCATCTGAACCATCACCAATGGACCTTTACAGTGAAGGTGCTCCATACAACATGGCTCGTTTTGTTTCTCCAACTCAATCTAAGCTTCTTACTAACATTGATTCAACTAAGGCCTTCAACCACAAGTACCGTGTACAAGCATTTGATAAGTGGCAACAATGGATGTATGACAATGCCTATGTTGTACCTACCACAAACAGTTGGTCAGTAACTGCAGTTAATAACAAGGTAACTGGCTGGTCACTTAAGCCATCAGCAAACTCATGGTACGATGTTGGCTTTACAAAATAACTTAAAATTTTAATTTTCCATAATCCTCATATATCAACACAAATTACACAATTCTTAAATAATATTTCCTTAAATTAAATTTTCATAGTTATATTCCTTCAGAAGACTCTACTTTTATAAAGCAGAGTCTTCTTTTTGTATAGGCAACGATAGAATGGCTATTTTTTATAATAATTGTTGTAAGATAGTAGTTGATAAAAAGTAAGGAGGAACTGACTTTGACTGCAAAGTTACCAACTCAGATTGAGGTGCGTGGGGGACGTGTTCATAATCTGAAAAATATTGATGTTAATATCCCACTTCATAAATTTGTTGCAATCTCTGGTTTGTCAGGCTCAGGAAAATCTTCTTTAGCCATGGGTATCTTATATGAAGAAGGCTCAAGAAGATATTTAGATGCTTTGTCTACTTATATGCGCAGGCGAATCAAGCAGGGAAATCAGGCGAGCGTTACTAGCGTCAAGCATATTCCTTCAGCTTTAGCCTTAAGGCAGCGTCCAACTATTCCATCTGAACGCGCAACGGTTGGAACAATGAGCGAAACTTTTAATATTTTGCGGTTGATCTTTTCTAGATTAGGCTCGCCTGTTTGTCCTAATGGTCACCGTTTAAAGCCAAGTCTAGAAATTGCAGAAGCAATGGCAAAGTCAGGTGAAGAAATGGGTCAACTTACTTGTCCAGTTTGCGGTGTTAAGTTTTATGTGCCAAGTGCTGAGCAATTTGCCTTTAATTCTGATGGAGCTTGTGAAGAATGTGGCGGGACAGGAAAAGTACGTCAATTGGATGATAGTAAGTTGATTGCTGATCCTAGTCTTTCTATTAAAGATGGAGCAGTTGCTTCGTGGTCGCTACCTGGTAGAAACTTTATGCCCAATGTAGCAGAACATGCGGGGGTTAGGATTGACATTCCCTATAAGGATTTAACTGATAAAGAAAAAGATTTTGTTCTTAATGGTCCTGAAAAGAAGTATAAAATGGACTTTTTATCAGGAACGGGGAGAGTTTTTCATGATTTTAATGCCCTTTATGAAAATGCTCACCAAGCTGTTTTACGTTCTGCCAAAACTAGTAAGAGCGAACGTGCGCAAAAGCGGATTTCAGAATTTTTCTCATATCAGACTTGTCCTGTGTGTCATGGTTCAAGATTAAAGCCAGGATTATTGAAGCAATTAGTAGGTAGTTTAAATATTAACGAAGTAGCTGAAATGCCGTTAGGTGATTTGATTGCTTGGAAAGATCAAGTGCTTAAGAGTTTACCAGCTGAGATGCATAAAATGGCCAGCGCCTTATTCACAGAGTTTGTGGAGAACTTGCAACCACTACTTGATTTAGGCTTAGATTATTTAACAATGGCTCGAAATGGTAACACCTTATCCACAGGTGAATTACAGCGAATTCAGTTAGCACGCACGTTGAGAACAGAAACAACTGGCGTCTTATATGTCTTAGATGAACCTTCAATTGGGCTACATCCTGCTAATGTTGATGGCTTAATTAAGGTCTTGCATAAATTAGTAGCACAAGGAAATTCACTAGTAGTTGTGGATCACAATGTGGATATTATTAAAGCAGCTGATGAAATAATTGAGATTGGACCAGGATCAGGTGAACAAGGCGGTGAAATTCTGGATCAAGGTAGCGTCGATCAAATAAAAAAAGACAAGCACTCTTTAATTAGACCTTATCTTGATGGAACTGCTGAATTAATGGCGAGAAAGCGAGCAGAAAAAGTTAACTCTGTAAAAATTTCATTTAATGTGGATCATTATTTTAATCTGCAAGATGTTCATGCGAATATTCCTGTTAATCAATTAACTGCTGTGACTGGATTTTCTGGAGCAGGTAAGACAAGTTTAATTCTAGATAGTTTAGTTCCAGCAATTCAAGCACAAGCAAAAGGTGAAAATTTACCTAAACAAGTTAAGAACTTTGAATCGCCAATTAATCAAGTAGTTAGCGTTGATGCTTCACCAATTGGTAAAAGTACCAGGTCAACTGTTGCTACATATACTTCAATTATGGATAATTTACGTAAATTATTTGCTCGGCAGCCTCTTGCAAAAGACAAGCATTATACGCCAACTTACTTTTCTTATAATAATAAACAGGGAGCTTGTCCAATTTGTGGTGGAACTGGAATTGTAACTTTAGATATTCAATTTTTACCTGATATGCAGCAGATTTGTCCGATCTGTGAGGGTAATCGCTATAATCCGGAAGTTCAAAAAGTAAAGTGGAACGGCTACTCAATTGTTGATATTTTAAATTTAGATATTAATGAAGCAATTCCAGTTTTTAAGAAAGAACCTAAAATTGAGCGTGACTTACTTTTACTAAAAGAAGTTGGACTAGATTATCTTCATTTAGGTGAAAGTACACCAACTTTATCTGGTGGAGAGGCACAGCGTTTGAAGTTAGTGACACATTTAAGTCATAAACAGGACGATACTTTATTTGTATTTGATGAGCCTACAATTGGATTACATCCGCTTGATGTGAAAGTTTTAGTTCAAGTAATGCAGAAATTGCTAGATCAAGGGGCAACTATTATTACGATTACGCACGATCTAAATATGATAGTTAATGCAGATAATATTCTTGATTTAGGGCCACGTGGCGGAAAAAATGGTGGAAAAGTCGTTGCTGCAGGACAAACACAAGATTTGATTAACCATCCCGTGAGTTTAACAACAGAATACCTTGCTAATTATTGGCGGCAGTTTAAAAAATAGAGCCTTAGGTTAAGCAAGAAGAAAAGCGAATGTTTTATAATTTATATGAAGAGAAAAAGTAGAAAGTGCGGAAGATCATGAAAGAAAAAGAACAAAGTACAGTTGTGGGACAGCTGTTGATCTTAAATATATTTGCAATCCTTGCAGGTTACTATTTTATTACTACCATTGATGAATTTGTTAAACAACGTGAATGGTGGTATGACTTACTAGTTTTACTAATCGTAATTTGTGAAGTTGTCTATAACTGGATTCAGTTGATGAAGGTTAAAGATAAAATTAAAAAGATGTCTTTGACATTATCGATAATAACTTTAAGTGCATTTTTAAGTGGAACATACTTTAGCGAAATTTGGAATAAGATTCAAAAAGGCAGTGGTTATCGGAATACGATGATTTTAGCCATCTTTTGGGTGTGCTTGTTGATAATTTGGAATATAGTCTTGTGGAAGAGATATAAAAAGAATAATTAAGGTAGAAAACATAATTGTCTAGTTGATAATTATGTTTTTTATTTTGGGATGGTTTAAGAATGAAGATAACTTTTGATAGTAAATGTTTTTTTATGGTAACTAAAAATAAGTCAAGACTAATACTAAACAAACTTAGGTGTTAAAATGTAAGTGTGTTATTTATTACAGCTAGTATTTATTAGGAGATAGTAATCGATGAACAATAGAAAATATATAAAAAATAGTGCTAATGCAAGACAACGTTTTAGTATTCGTAAACTTACCATCGGTACAGCTTCTGTTTTATTGGGAACAGTTTTTTATTTAGGAACAAGTGAAACGACAGCTCAAGCTGCAAGCGCTGATAGTGCAGAGAAAGAAGTGCAGACTGTAGCTACTTCCCCAATTGTAAAAAATGAGGCTACAACAGTTAAAAGTTCAGCAGATACAAATGCTAAAACTCAGGTAGTTCACCAAAAAACTGCTGAATTAGCAAAGACAGATGTAGAAAATAAAACAGATAAATCTACTGTTCAAGCTACGGAGGCAAATGTAGATAAAAAAGACGATAAACCAGTAGCAACTAAGGATGTAAATTCTGCTGAAAAGGTACGGCAAAATACTCAAACTTTAGATACCTTAAAAGCAGTTCCAACTAACACGGCTGAACTTAATGAAAGTAAGGTTCAAATTAATAGTGAAGTTTCAAAAAATTCCTCAAAGATATTAAATAATTCTTTTGTTTCTCTTCAATCTGATAGCAGTGATAAAAATTTAAAAGTATCAGCTTCACTTAGTGGTACTGAATATAATCCAAGTCAAAATCAAACTATTCAAATGACTTTTCAGGTTTCTAATAACAAAGCAGGGGATAAGTTTAGGCTTCACTTTGATTCAGGTGCGTATATGGTTACTCCTACCGCTCTTCCTTCTGCTTTTGGAAGTATGAATAAGGTTCAAAATTCAGATGGTAGTTATGATGTAACATATTCTTTAACTAAAAGTGCGACTATTAATCAGACGTTATCAATAGGCTTTATTGATGAGGCTCATGCCAAGGCAATGCCTTATAATGCGGGAACTGAATTAAAAAATATTCAAATTTTTTATAATGAAAATTCACAACCGATTAAAACTTTAACTTTTAATCAGGTAGTTGTTCCTCAACTTAATCCAAGTTGGCGTAGAATAAGTCCAAGCTCAAGCTCAGTAAAGAAGCTGTTTCCTAACTATGATTATAAATGGCAATTGACTTTGGGACAAAAAACAGGGATAAATGGTGATATTTCCTCTGGCGGTACTAGTGGTCCTAGTCCGTTGATTAATCATGAAACAACGATTACAATACCTGTCCCAGAAAGCTTTGTTTTAAATACTGAAAAGACAATAGCAGAAAATTCTTCTTCAGCTACTGTTACACAGGCTGGAAAGGGAAAAGATATTATTGTTAAATTAGCTAACACAACGCCTCCTTCATCTGGTCTTAATATATGGGGACATTTTGATATGGTTCAACCAGCAGAAGATACAACCGTATCTGGCTCAAAAGAAATAGAAGTTAGTGAGAATGTAGGGGCAAAACAACCATTAACTGGAAATGCAGGTATTTTTAAAGAAATAATTCAAGGATCAAATGAACATGTTCCAGTTGGTGAGGCTCTTCGCGGTTATATTGGTGGAGCACATAACGGATATGATGGTCCGTATCAGAAGGGCCAAGTACCATATACTGCTTCTCATAAAGAAATCGTACTGTATAATTATTCCGTTGGAAATTTACAAGGTCGTCCAGTTAATGATGTACATCTAAAGATTACGGTTCCAGATGGAGTTACGATTACTAAACTAGTAGGAACAAATGTTAAAGATTTTAATTATCAAATTAATTATGTTGATAATCCAGTGAAATCAGGAATGATTTCAAATGGAGAAGCTGTAGCAATAGAGAATGGGACGAATATCAGTAATATAGTTTTGACAATTCCTCAATTAGGCATTGACAGCTTAAACCCTCAAGGATTGATTTGGGGGCAGGGAATAGACGTTGGATTTTCTCTATATGGTTTTGTCAATGAAAATTATCGCAATGGCCAGAAAGTAAATTTAGGCGATACGTTAACATCAGATTTATATCCGTATTTTGATACGCCAAGTGATGAGGGATATTATACTGCTTCTCAGTCAGTTGTAGCTGAAGAAAAAGATAGTATTACTATTAACTTTACAGCTAGTAATTATAATTATGCACCTGGAAACTATGGCGGTACCCTTACTATAGGTGGATGGTACGCTAAAAAAGCGGTTGATCCTATTTTCTATTTGGTGATGCCATCTAATGCTCTAGCAGATTTATCAACATCAAGTTTTAAATTTGGTGAAACTAAACCAAAAGTTTCTAGTTTTTCGGTAAATGGTTATCAAGTTGTTAAAGTAGATTATACAGGAATAAAGATAACTGGTGGAGATATCACTATTTATCTTAAAAACTTACCAGATTCCAGTAGTGTAACTACGAACAATGGACATGTTTATTTATATGCTCCATCAAATATTGTAAAAGATTATTCACTTAATGAATATCCTACCGTGAAGGATTCGGATGTGAACTATGTTGAAGGAAAGACATCAGCACTTGATTTAGGTTCATTTAATTGGATTACGCAATTAGGTCAAGGCTTGACTTCAGTAGAATTAGCGCAAGGAAATGAAGATGGTAATTTAGACCTAAATGGTAAGTCTGATGATAAAAAATCTGACACAATGACTTATACTGTTTCAGTTATAAATGGTCAAAAATATGATATAAAGAATACACATGTTTTAATAAATCTACCAACAGAATCTAGTTCATCATTTAGCTTCGTTTTAAACGAGAATAATTCAGTTAAAATAATAGATTTAAATACACAACAAGAAATTGCAGGTAAAATTTCTTATTATAGCAATTTATCAGATTTAAAGGATCATATTGTAAGTGGAGCTGTAAATAGTGCTAAAAATGCCAAGAGCATTTTAGTTGATATAGATAATGTTCCTTCCAATCATTCGTATCGAATTGTTCTAAATGGTACCGATCCCACTTTGGGCTATGATGCAGGAAAAACTGGTATTTTATCTTCAGTAGTTTGGTCCGATAATACGCAATCTTTGGATTCCCTATTTATTGAGTCAACAAGTAATAATGCATCTAGAATTACTATTTCTGGTAATTCAGTAGTTAATATTGTCTTCAAATATAAGGATTCAGCAGATACAGAGCAAGTTGTAGCAGCTGATTCAATAGAACTAAAAAATAACCAAGATCTACTAAGTTACGGAGCAGGAAAGGTATTGGCTGCTTTAAAGAAACTTCAAGATGCAAAGAAAATTCCAGAAGATTACGTAGTAAAAGATGCTACACAACCTCAAGAAGTAATTAATGCTGATCATGGTGATTACCCATCAGGAATTAAGAACGAGAAAGCTCAACTTGATCAACAAGCAAAAGTGTACTTTGATGGTGATACTTTAGTATATGAATTAGTTAAAAATACACAAAGTGCTACATTACGTTTCTATGATGACACTGATCATAAATTTATCGAGTTAGCGCCTGATGTTAATATAACTGGTAAGAGTGACGCTGATATTAGCTTTGAAATTCCTGCTAAGTATGACTTCTCTAAGTATCAGTTTGTTATGGTAGCAAGGGGGAACGATCCAACACAAAGTGATGATAAACTTGCTGGAAATCAGTTATCTGAAATAAATTATGGAAAATTTGACAATGATATTAATGAAGATCAAATTTTTATAGCTCACTTTATTCACAAGACAGCACCAGTTAAGGATACGAAGACAGTAACTGAAACAGTTCATTATGTTTACGAAGATGGTACAAAAGCTCATGACGATGTACAAAAAGAAGTAACATTCACTAAGACAGGAACTAAGGATTTAGTAACAGGTGAAGAAAAGAGCAATTGGAGTAAATCAAAAGAATTTGAAGAAGTAGTTTCTCCAGAAATTGCAGGCTATACACCAGATCAAGAAAAGATCGATTCTGTCACAGTTTCACATGATTCAAAAGATATTGTTAGGATAGTGACTTATAAGGCAAATCCGCAAAAGATCACAGTAAACTATGTCGATGATACAACATGTAAGACTTTAGCTACCAAGGAGCTTAATGGTAAATCTGATGAAAAGTCAGGCTATACAACTGGTGATTCAATTGCTAATTATGAAAAGCAACATTATGATTTAGTTTCTGATGAAACAAATGGAAGTGAATTGATCTTTGATCACGATGATAAGGTAGACCAAGTTTACAATGTACACTTGATCCATCATCTGTCTTCGATTAGTGATACAAAGACGATTAATGAAACGATTCATTACGTTTATGAAGATGGCAAGACTGCAAGACCTGATGTAATTGGTACTCCAGTAGTTTTCACTCGTGATGGAGAACGTGATGAAGTAACTAATGAAGATATGTGGAACGATTGGATGACTAAAAAGGATAGTTTTGATAAGGTTCAATCTCCAGAAATAGTGGGATATATACCTAATGTTGATGCTGTTTCTGAAATAAAGGTAAAACCAACTGACTCTGATATTGATAGAACAGTAACGTACAAAGCTGATGAACAAAAAGCTAAATTGAGATTCTACGATGATACTGATCATAAATTTATTGAATTAGCGCCAGATATTAATACTCTAGGTAAGAGCAATGAAAATATCAGTTTCAATGTTCCATATAATTTATCAAACTATAGTTTTATTGAGGTTGATAGCAGCAATGATCCAGCAAATAAATCTGATAAGTTGAATGGTGATAGTTTAAATAATGTAAATTATGGCAGATTTGATACGGATAAGAATGCAGATCAAGTATTTATTGCTCACTTTACTCACAAGACTGTACCAGTTAAGGATACAAAGGCAGTAACTGAAATAGTTCACTATTTATATGAAGATGGCGCAAAAGCTCATGATGATGTTCAAAAGCAAGTAATATTCACTAAGACTGGGAGCAAAGACTTAGTAACTGGTAAAGAAAAGAGCAGTTGGAGCGGTTCACAGGTATTTAATGAAGTGTTCTCTCCAGAAATTCCAGGTTACACACCAGATCAAGGAAAGATTAATTCTATGGTTGTTTCAAAAGATTCGAAGGATATTGAACGTACAGTAATTTATAAAGCTAAACCTGTAGAACCGACAACACCGGACAAGCCAACACAACCAAGTAAGCCAACAAAGCCAGAAGAACCGACAACACCAGGTAAGCCAGCACAACCGAGTGAACCAACGAAGCCGGAAGAACCGACAACACCAGGTAAGCCAGTACAACCGAGTGAACCAACGAAACCGGAAGAACCGACAACACAACCGAGTGAACCAACAAATCCAGAAGAGCCAGCAACACCAGAATCACCTAAGACTTCTGAACAAATTGGCAAAATAAATGATTCTAATAACGCAGGTGCTTCAAACACTTCTACAAGCTTAACTCATACAACTTATGCAGTTGGAACTTCAAGAAATGTCACATCAGCTAAGCAGATTAATCATGCTAGAACAGCACTACCGCAAACTGGTAGTCAAAAGACAGATTTATCATTAGCAGGATTAGCATTAGCTTCTGTCGGAGCAATAATTGGACTAATTGGTGGTAAAGAAAGGAAGAGAAGAAAAAGATAAAAATTAAATAAATACGAAAAAAGATGCATTTTTACTGTTTGAAGCAGTAATATGCATCTTTTTTGTCCTATTTTTCAAAAATAATTATTCTACAACGTTTCTTTCAAATGGATCATCAGAAATACCCTTTTCTAAAATATCTCTTGACCATTGTTTAGCAGAAAATAGAGAATGGTCGCGATAATTCCCACAAGATTCAATAGTAGTGCCAGGAACATCCTCCCATTGAATATTATCGCGAATTTCTTCAAGTGCTTCCTTAAGAGCCTTAGCAACATCTGTAGTTGATGGGGTACCCCAAACCAAAAGATGAAAGCCCGTTCGGCAACCAAATGGTGAACAATCAATGTAGCCGTCAATGCGGTCACGCAATAATCCAGCTAACAAGTGCTCGATAGTATGTAAGCCTCCAGTAGGGATGGCATTTTCATTTGGCTGAACTAAGCGAAGATCAAAATTACTAATCTTGTCACCTTTTTTACCTTCTTCAACAGTAATTAGGCGAACATAAGGTGCCTTAACTTTAGTGTGATCTAATTCAAAACTTTCAACTTTACCCATAATAAATTTCCTCCTTATAAAAATATCTTTTATTTCCAAATTTTGTTAGCAGTATCAACGACTAATTTTATCTTTTTCCATTGATCAGCTTCGCTGAGAATATTACCTTCTTCTGTTGAGGCAAAGCCGCATTGCGTACTAAGCGCGACGTTAGACAATGGAACTAATTTAGCTGCTTCATTAACTCTTTGAATAATTGCAGCAGGATTTTCTAACAGTCCATCTTTTGATGTAATTAATCCTAAAACAATTGTGACATCATCCCGGTTGTTCCAGATTGTTTTAATTGGAGCAAAATCTCCAGCACGGTCATTGTCGTATTCTAAGAAAAAGCGATCATAATTTAATTGCGCCAAATACTTAGCAATTGGTTCATATCCGCCTGAAAAAAGAAATGTAGATTTAAAATTACCACGACAGATATGTGTAGCAACAATCAGATCATCTGGTAGATTTTCTAGTGACTTATTAATTACATACACTGAATCTTCCGCTAATTGAATATATTTTTCATGTTCCTTGGGATCATTTTTGGATTCGTTCAATTTACTGATTAAAAAAGCCCAAGTTGTGTCATCAATTTGAAGATAGCGACAACCTAAGTCGTAAAAATGCTTGATTGTTTCATGGTACGCTTTAGCCAGATCATCAAGATAAGCTCGTTTATTATTATAAAAATTAGGCCAATTATCTGATCGGTTATCTCTAAAAAGCAGTGTAGGGGATGGGATAGTTTGTTTAGGAGTCACATTAGTATGCTCTTTAACAAACTCAAACGCTTTAAAGAATGGATGCTCGGGATTATAAGCTACTTTGCCAGCTAATTCTGCATTATCTGTTCTAGTTTTAGCGCCATGGAACTTGTAGCTTTCGTGATAATCATATTTTTTAACGCCAGTTAAACCCCATAAAAAATCAAGATGCCACCAACTACGACGAAATTCGCCATCAGTTACAGCTTTTAAGCCTAAGTTTTCTTCTGTATGAATTAACTTTTCAATATCTTGGTTTTCTACTTGAGTTAGTTCAGCTTGCGAAATATCTCCGTGATTAAATTTATCTCTAGCCTGTTTTAATTCTTCCGGTCTTAAAAAACTACCAACAATGTCGAAATGTGCTAATTCTGTCATAGTAATCTACCTCTTAATTTTAACTAAATTTTTCACTTAAATGTTTTTTGAGGATCCACTAACAAGAAGGATCATATTTAAGTAGCACATTCGATTAAATACCCGTTCGTTAAAAATAATATTCTTATTTTTCATAATGATCCCTCCTTTGACAAAAAATAAATCGGCAAAAGAAAAAGCGTCCTTAGTATAGCTATTACACTACACTAGGGACGCTTAATACCGTGTTACCACCCTATATTCAAACCGATTTCACAATCAGTTCCTTAATAAGTACTCCAAAGTATGGAAGACTCAGACGTGATAACGTACGTCAATCGTAAATTGCTTACTTTAAATAGCTCGCATTTTAATTTAGCTCCAAGACCATCTTCTTCACTCTAGCAACATCGGCTTACACCTGTTCCGACTCTCTGTGAGATGCATTAAGTGCTTACTCATCTTTTCTAAGCTTTAATTAATTTTGTTGTCATAATACTACAATGACTAAATAATAATGTCAAGAATATTTATAAAAATTATTCAATTTCAGTATCTACATCATCTTTTTGATTATTAAAGATATTCCAATCTAATTCACCAGTACGCTTAGCAGTAATTACACCAGCGACCATCGAATCATTAACATTAAGAGCAGTTCTGGCCATATCAACGATTGGGTCAATAGCAATTAAAACTCCAAGTACTGTAACTGGCAGGTTAAGTGCTCCAAGTACCATTAAAGTAGTAAATGTTGCACCGCCACCAACACCGGCAACGCCGAAACTTGAAATAACATCAATTACAACTAAGGTTAAGACAAATTGCCATGAGAAAATATTAACTCCAACAAGGGGAGCAGTAATTGCTGCAACCATCGATGGGTAAATACCTGCACATCCATTTTGACCAATAGTTAAACCAAAGCTAGCGGCGAAATCGGCAATTGTGTCGCTAACGCCCATTGATTCACGTTGGGTACGAACATTAAGTGGCAAACTACCCCCACTAGTTCTGGAAGTGAAGGCAAAAACTAAAACTGGCCACGCCTTCTTGAAGTAAGTAATAGGATTAATTCCATTAATTAAAAGTAAAACAGCGTGAACAATAAACATAACTATTATTGCAACATAAGCGGCAACGATGAAGACCAATAATTTGCTCATTGTTGCGAAACTGTTAGTTGCAGTAGTTCTAACAATTAGAGCAAAGATTCCGTATGGAGTGAGTTCGAGTACAATTTTAACTATCCGCATGATAACTGCACGTAATGCTTGAATACCACGTGCAAAGGTAGCAGCGACTTCAGCTTTTTCTTTCTTAATTTGTAAGAATGCAATTCCGATAAAGATAGAGAAAACTACAACTGCAATTGTACTAGTTGAACGCATTCCTGCAAAGTCGGCAAAAATATTTTGCGGGAAAAACGAAGTAATTTGTTGCGGTAAAGTTAGGCCTTTCAATTGTTCTTGATGGTCCTTAATTGCACTAAGAGCAGTTGAAGAAGCAGTCATTCCCTTAGCAAAGCCAGCTCCGCCTAAATTAAAAATTGCAACACTGCTAAAGCCCAGGAATGAAGCAACTGCAGTAGTTCCTAGCAAGATAGCTAAGACACTTGTAGCAATTTTTCGGATTTTAGTAGTCATTTTTAATTGCGTAAAGGCACCAACTAATGAAACAAAGATTAGTGGGATAACCAACATTTGTAATAAGGAGACATACCCATCTCCAACAATTGAAATCCAATCAATACTATTTTTTACAATCTCGTTTTTGGCACCAAACATTAATTGAATAGAAACTCCAAAGACGATTCCAACGACTAATGAGAGAAATACTAGCTTGGTAAATCCCCAATTCTTTTTATGTAAGTAAGCCATGCCAGCTAGAATAGCGACGGCTACTAAAACAATGAGAGTAGTTTGCACTTTATTCAACCCCGATTCTAAGCAAACAAAAAAGAGCCATTGGCCTAGTGCCAACAGCTCTTGAGAAAAATCATAGTTATAACTTTGAAAAGCTAGTTTCTAACTAGAGAAATTCCTGAAGTGAACTAATGACTGTACGCCAAATAATTGCCAAATTTTTTGACAATTACAACAACAAGAATTTGCTTGACGTACATTAAACATAATCATTAGCTCCTTTCTTACTTTTCACAAGTTATAATATCTTATAACTTACTTTTAGTCAACAATTAATCTTAAAAAAATAATATTCTATAAATATATATTATGCTAAAACAGTATATAAAATATTGTATATAGACATTGAAAGCTCTTTCTTTAGTAGGTATAATCAACTTGAGAGTAAATAAGTTTTATGAGGTGAAGTAAAATGGCAGAACCTAAATGGTTAAAAGATTTAAAAGAAGAAGATTATCTTAAAGAAGATTTTGATGCGACTGGTAAATCACGCTACACTGTTGAAGGTATAGACAAAAATGATCCAGAGTGGTTAGATAAGGCAGCTAAGAAAGTTAATGCAGCTGAAGGTGATGACTATGTAAAGCTGGATGCTGGTCTTCTTACGGTTAATCAAATTAATTGGATGCTCCGTCGTACGTTTGGCGAATTGACTTATGTTGATGATAATAACCAATTTTTATGGTATAACAAGCCAACTGATCCAAATAAAAAGATGCTTGCTGGTCGTACTCCAGACCAAGTTGGTGATACTATGGGAGCAGTTCACCCTCATATTCGTAATGTTATTCCTGAAGCTAAGAAAGTTATCTATGCTTTAAGAAATAAGGTAGATGGACACGATGAAGTTAAGATGCCAGTGCCAAATGGTAATCGTCATAAGTTGATTTTGCATGATTATAAGCGAATTGAAGACGAAGATGGTAACTATATGGGAACTTATGAATGGGTACAAGATATTTATCCATTTGTAAAATATTTCTGTGAAACTACTGGTCAAAAGCTGGTAGATGATCCTGACGCAACCACTGGCGCAACTTATAAGAAAGATGAAGTTGATACTGCAACTAGTGCGTCTAAGCACGAAGAACACGTAGAAGAAAAGAAAGAAGCAAAACCTGATACTAACTCTGGTGCTTCGGAATATTAATTGATGTTAGACAGCTACTTTTTAATTTATAAACAAAAGCATCAATGACTTTAATGATACGAAGTCATTGATGCTTTTTATATTATCTAATTCTCTTTAATAAACTGCTTTAATTCTTCTTGAGAAAAATCATTTCCATAATCCTGAGTTAAGAGATTTAAAATTTTTTCATCATCAGCGTTGAATTGACGATAGCGTCGGATCATCTTTTTAATAGCGTCAATTCGTTCTTCTTCTTTTCCTGTTTTGATGCCAGCCTTTTCTCCAACATATCGCATATCATCAAGTTTCATTTGGTAATCCATGAGCTCTTTCCTTCTTTCTGGATTAGTTTTATATTTCTCAACATCGCTTTGTAACTTTTGAATAAAGCTATCATTTGTATTAATTTTACCACGCATTAAATCAAAAAATCCTTGCAAACGGGCAGTTAGTTCCTTGTTCCATAACCCAGCTAAAGGAAGTTTTATTTTTTTAGAAAAAAAGCATCCCTCAAACATTTAAGGGATGCAGTAGTCTATTTATTTTTTTCTTGTAATAGATCACGAATTTGACGAAGATATAATTCTTCATTGGTTGGTGTAGGATCATCTTCTTCGACTTCTTTTTTAGGCATCATTTTGTTGACTAGCTTAATTAAGAAGAAGACAACCAATGCGATGATTAAAAAGTTAATAACTGCATTTAAGAAACTGCCATATTTGAACGTAGCTTCACCGACAGTGAATTTTAAGTTTGATAAATCAATCTTACCAATAAATAATCCAATGAGAGGATTAATTAAGTCTTTAACTAATGAATTTACAATTGCGGTAAATGCTGCACCGATAATAACTCCGACAGCTAAGTCCATCATGTTACCACGAGAAATAAATTCTTTGAATTCTTTAATCATTTGCTTTTCCTTTCTAAAAAAGTAGCTATTAATTAAAAATTATACCGAAAGTAATTAACTTCTCACTAGAAAAATGCTTTTAGAACACAAAAAAACGTTAGAGTTTTAATCTAACGTTTTTGTTGAAAAGAAATTAATTCTTTCTCTTTCGTTTAAGTTCATTGCCAACGAGACCAAGTAAGAATGAAGTAGCGCCAAAGGCTAAACCGATTAGGCTAGCATCATTTGGCTTAGCGCCAGTTTGAGGTAAGTTGTTTTCTTCAGTCTTCTTAGTTTCGTGACTAGCAGCGTTTGTTGGTAAAGCTAAATGAGAAGAAATAGGTGATTTTGTTTCGTTGTTCTTTCTTACTAATTGGGTTTGTGTTGATTTAGCTGGTTTAGCAAGTTGAACCGGTTTAGTAGGTATAGTTGGCTTAGCAGGTTGAACCGGTTTAGTAGGTATAGTTGGTTTAGCAGGTTGAACCGGTTTAGTAGGTATAGTTGGTTTAGTAGGTTGAATCGGCTTAGTAGGCTCGGTTGGTTTAGCAGGTTGAACCGGTTTAGTAGGTATAGTTGGTTTAGTAGGTACAGTTGGCTTTGTAGGTTGAACCGGCTTAGTAGGCTCGGTTGGTTTGGTAGGTTGAACTGGAACAGCAGTGTAAACAACTTGGAACGAAAGGTCACTACTATTTGGTTGAACTGCTTGTGCAGCAATTTGTTTTTGATCGGCAGTATAGTTCTTAATGACTGGTGAGGTAACTGCGATAAAGGTATTAGAAACTGGAGACCAATCATTCAATTCTTCCTTGTTGGTTACCAAATCGAGCTTTCCAGTTTGAGTAAATTCTACAGAAGTATTATAAGTTGGTGCAGCTTCTTTGCCGTTATCATAAATATAGGTGATAGTTTCGTTAACAGTCTTAGAATTATTGATCTCTTTAAAGGCGTGTTTAAAGTGAACATCATAATTTTGATTGTTAGGCTTTTCATCATTATCATAGAAAATGTTTTTTTGATCAGTTGGATCACTGATTAAAACGTAATTATTAGCTACGTATTTATCAATTGTATCTTTAGTAGAATATTGTGAATTTGTATTAGGCTCACCAGATAAGCTCTTAGTTTCTAATGTTTTACCAGTAGTATCATCAATATAAGTTACATTAACATTTTCAGTTAATTCATACGGAACTTTAACCATAAATTCTGTGCTGTTTGCTAAAGATTTAATCAAATCTTGTAGCATTGAAGGTTAGTGGAGATACTATTTGATTATTAATTTCAAACTTCTTGGAAACAGGTGTAGTTTGAGTAATATTAGTAGGATCAATCTTATAAACAGTTGAAAATGTCACTGGTAGAGAAACAGCGTGACTATTATTTTCTATTGTCCATGTTTCCCAAGAAACTTGATTTGTAACCAAGTCTTTTTGTCCATTTCTAGTGAAACCGGTATTACCTAATTCAATAGTTTGGAGAGCTTGACCTTTCTTAGGACCATTTTCGGCATAAAGGACAACTTTTTCAGAAATAGACTTATTTTCTTTAACGTCATTTGTCTTATGAGTAAAGTGAGCGATGAAGTACTGGTCGACTTGATCATTAGTATCAAACTTGCCGTAAGTTACATCAGACAACGTATCGCCTGACAACTTAGTAGTTATATTTTTAGGATCATTACCTACGTTTACTGCAACAAAGTTATAGTTTGAAAAATCGTAATTGGATGGAATAGTAAATGAGATAGTAGATTTGCTTGTTCCATCTGTCTTAAGGTCTTTAGCAAAGTCAATGAATTTTCCTTCAGTATCATCATAGAAGCGAAGAACAGCACGTTGCTTATCAGCATTGTAGATGACTGTCTTCTCAATATTTTGAGAGTTATGGTCAACTTTAATAGCATCAATTTTAAGTTGATCTGGAGTATAGCCAGAAATTGTTGGAGAAGTGACTGAAGCGAAAGTTTGTGGAGCAGTCCATTTTGTATCAGTTGTGCCAGTAACTAAATCTTTTGTACCAGTTTCAGTGAAAGTGAGTTGGTTAGTAGCATCTTTAGCAGCTGGGGAACCATCTTTATAAATATAGTGAATAGTTTCGGTAACTGTCTTCTTGTTAGAAACAGGACCGATTCCATGTTTGAAATGAACTTTATAATTTTGATTATTAGGAAGTTCGTCGTTGTCAAATGAAAGAGGGGCTTGATTGGTTGGGTCGTTAACTAGAACATAGTTTTGAGCGACATATTTATCAATAGTATCCTTAGTTGAATAATTGGATTCTGTATTAGGCTTACCTGATAATGACTTACTCTCTAAAGTTTTTCCAGTCGTGTCATCAATATAGTTAACTGTAATATTTTCAGCTAAAGTATATGGAATAGTGACTTTTAGATTAATAGTCTTATCATTACTCAATTCTGATGTTTCAAATGGCAGTTTAAGTGAAGAGTAGTCGAACACTTTACCATCTTTTGTAGCTTTAACTTGAGCTAAATCTAATGAATAAATTTTTTCTTGGTTATCAAGACCACTAACTTTTTCTGGTAAATTAAAGTTTTCAATGAATGCTTTATCAGGTGTCCAGTTAGACCATTTAGTATTTTCACCTTTAGGATCATTGACAAGGTCTACAGTTCTAGTTCTTGTGTAAGTAATTTTTTGGTCAATTGGAGAAGTTGCAGCATCAACCACTGTCTTACCTGCGTGGGGACCATTTTCATAGACATAGTTAACTTTTTCTGCAACTACAGCAGTTTCATTCTGATCATCTAATGCATGCTTAAAATGAAGAATAAACTCTTGATCCTTAGTTTCGTCATTATCGAAGTTTTCATAAGCGATCTTTGAATAATCAGAATTTGTGATAGAACCATTACCAGAAACACCAATAAAGATGTAGTGATTGTTCTTTAAAAAGTTAACGATACTATCTGCATCAGTAAATGAGATAGGCTGCTTGCTTGAATTATTGTCTAATTCAGAATAAGTATCAGTTAATGAGGCCCTCTGTCCATTTTTGGTTAAATAATCAGATAAGTTTTGATTTTCAGTATCGTCGTAGAAAGTAAGGCGTGCATGTTCTGGGGCATAGTAATGAACTGTGTAAATTAATGGAACATTACCTTCAGTAGTAATCTTTCCATCATTATCAATGTTTAACTTAATGGCTGGAATTTTAGGCTGATCAATTAAAGTGTAGTTCTTGTCTTCTGCTTTAGGTGAGACTACAGCACTAAGACTATAATCAGGTTGCCAGTTCTTCCAGATAATGTGGTCAGTAACTAAATCTTTAATTCCAGTGCGAGTATAAGTTACAGTCTTGTTATAAGAATTTGCAGCCGTTTTTCCTTCTTTAGTACCATTAGCGTAAACATAATTAATTGTTTCTGTTTTTACCTTTTTGTTTGTCTTTTTGTCGCTAACTGGTTCAGTACCATGATAAAGGTAGACGTAATACTTAAGAGATTTATCTTTGATATTAATCTTTTGACTGTTGTAGTTATTTTCTAAAGAATCTGTCTTAAAGTTTTGATTACTTATATTGTAATTTTTCAGATTCTTGCTGAAATCACTTGTTTCACCGTTAGTTGCTTGTTTATCTAACACGTAGCCTTGTTTCTTAAGATCATTGATAATATTGCTAGTTGGGTTATCAACAGTAGAATTAGTTTTAGCAATAATTGATCTTACGGTATCTGGAATTTCTTTATCGGTGTTTTCGTCAATGAAGTAGATTCTAACAACACGATCAACTGCAGGATCAAATTTGAAGTCGGTATAAGTTTGAGTAGAGGTATTAGTTGTACTTCCTGAACCGGAGTGTTTCCAATCATTTTCATTAACAATTGGAGTAGTAATTGAAGGTCCCACACCGGAATCTGGATTACTTGCCCAATTGTCAATAGCGTTAGGGTTTAATAGGGTATCTAACTGAATAAAGTAAGGCCCCATTGTAGAATAATCTACGCCGTTAACTGTAAAATTGCCTTTTTGATCAATAGTAATTTGTTTTTTGTCGCTAGAAATTGAGTCTCTTAAAAATTTTTCAAAGTTGGTGTCTTCAGGAAGAGTTGCAAGGTTACCATAGTACTTATTAATTGGTACTCTTTGACCATCAGAATCAACGACTTCCATATCTGCTGGAATCTTGAAAGCCTTAATAGTAGATGGAAGAATTTCTTGCCCATTATTAAATTTTATGTTAGCTAAAACATTCATTAATGGATTTAAACTTGGATCTTTAGCAGAACCATAATTCCACTCAAGTGCGTATTGCATTAGCCGAGCAGATTTCTGTTTATCAGCAGGAACATCTGCCGCAGCACTTGGTTCTGGTCCATAATAAGTTGCACCATTTTCGGTATAAGAACCATTATTACCAGGATAACCGTCTTGCCCAGGGGTTCCAATTAATTTTGGTCCCATAACAAAACCGTGAAGAATTTCTTTGGTTACAACTAGATCTTTATATGGAGTAATCTTGATTGGTAAGTTTTGAGTAAATTTTTGGTTATTAAATAAAGTTACGGTAACAGGTAAATTGAAGTCTGGGTAAGTACCGTGAATGTCCTTATATTGCTTAGTTGCGTCATTATCAGCTGTAAAATAAAAGGTTGGATTAAAATTTGATAGAATCCCATCATCACTACCAGTATAAGTAAAAGTAAAGATTTTATTGGTATTTGTTTGTGATGTGCTTATCTCAAAGTCGTTAATCTTAGAAGGAGGAGTACTAAAGCGTAACAAGTTATTAGTGGCAGCGATTGAAACTGTGATTTTTTGTCCATTATTAATAGTAATGGGGTTCTCTTTATTTTGATTAATATGAACTCTAATTGTTCCTTGAGTAACATTAGCCATCATTGACTTATTAACGTCATCACCTGTAATACTTACAGCTGTAGATTGATTCTGATCAGTGGTAGTTTGAATTTTTTCTTCAAAATTAATTGCTTGAGCTGATGCTTGTGTAGTGTTTGCTTTTTCTGACTTAGTAGCTAATAAGTTAGTTTCTTGCCTAACAGTAGTTCCACTATTTTTACTAGTTTGATTTACAGAAGTTTGTTCATTATTTTGAACAGGTTTAGTGCTAGTTGTGGAATCTTCTGTAGCTTTAGTTTTTTGAATATTTAAAGTGCGCGATTTGAGAGAATCGGAAGTACTTTCTTGGCTAGTAACATTTTGATTTGTAGTGTCTACTTCAGCAGCATGCGCGGTATTAGAACTTTCTAAAAAGAAAGTTGTACCTAATGCAACAGTAACTAATCCAACTGAAAGTTTTCTAAGGCTAAACTTTTCTTTCCCATTAAGCTTAGCAATAAAAGATAAATCATTTTTATGTGACATTTCTTTTTCCTCGATTACAATCATTTTATATATAAAATAACGATTTTGTTTTCCAACAAGTTATTATAACTCAACTTAAAATAATGAAATCAAAAAAGATTGATTAATCTGAATATTCATATTATTTTTGATAAAAAGTTGCTATTAATAGCTTTAAAAGGCAAAGACTATAAATTTTATACCATAATAAAATAAGCACCTAATTAAAAAACGTTATTAAAAGAGGTATCAAAAAAAATAAATTGGAACGTAAAATTATGCTGATAATGCAAGCTGAAAGGTCAAAAAAATATTAAATTATTCGAAAATCCTAATGACTAAGAAAAGAAAGCGTTTTATTTAACTGGAAGGAACGCCTACCGCATATTTACCTAAAGATGTAAACTCTTGTTTTGAATTTTTTGACTACTATACTAGATACAGATGCTTTTTTGAGTAAAAGGCGGATAAGGCACAATATATGGTGTGACCTAATATAGAGAAAGAGGAGTTAATGGATGGATAATTCAACATCATTACAAGAAGATCATAAGGAAAGAAAGGATAATTACTTTGTTTGGCTATTTAAGCAATTACATGGCTGGCCAGTACAAAACTATATGCTTTGGTTCTTTGCCTTTGGGTTTCAATTGGCTATTTTGATTCAAAACAAAATCACTACTTTAACACTAATTACTTTCATTGGTACTCTACTCGGAACATTATGTGTGTTAGCAATCAATGCTACTAAGGCAATTAATGGTTGGCTTGGTTTAATTTCGGCAGCTTGTTTTATTTATGCAGGTTTAGCTGCTAAAAATTACTTATCGATTTTTGAGCAAATTGCTTATATTTTAACTTTAGACTTACCAGTTATTATTTCAGTTAGATCTTGGAATGATGATACTAAGAACCATTTACGTAAATTTGGTGCTAAAGAATGGATTATTGCAATTGTTGGTACCTTAATTGTGTATGCAGTATCAGGTTACTTAATTGGTAAATTTACTAACGATCCACGTCCTTGGATTGATGCAATTAGTTTCGCTATTTCATTAACTGCTGGAATTATGTGTTTCTTACGCTACAACAACCAATACTTCTGGTGGACTGCTAGTGGAATTTTTCAATTAATTCTTTGGGGTGTAACTTACGCACAAGGAGATGCAACTTTAGCAATGGCAGTTAACTCCTTAATTTATGTTGTTAATGACGTTTTGGCCTTTACTGTTTCCCCTTGGTTTAATATGGGAAGAAAGCGTGAAGGATTAAAAGCTATTAAAGACTAATAAAAATCGAAATAAGTTAAAATGAGCATGTCGAGTTTCGGCATGCTTTTTTGTTTGTGAGGTATGAATAGATGAATGAAAAGTGGAAAAAGAAATTGGCAAATGCAGCAAATAATGATGACTATGTAAAGCTAAATACGGGTTTAATGAGAGTATCAGATTTAAATAATTATTTATCATCTTTTCCTAGTAACTTGCTTGCTTTTAATAAATTGGGAGAGTTTACATATTATAAACAATTGCCGGGAATGAACTATAATCCACCAGAACTTGGAGAAAATATTATTTCGTTGGGTAAAACAGAGCAAGAAAAGAAACAGTTAGAGGAAGTCTTCCACAAATTAAGCACAGGGCGGGAAAAAGAATTCCGCTTTGCGGACCAGACTAATACTCAAAAGAGGTTTATGGTGGATAGTTATCGTGCTGTTTTTGATAAAAATCATCAATTTTCAGAAATTAATGAGAGTATTCAAGATATTTATCCACTTGTGGAATATTATTTAAAGGAAACTGGGCAAAAATTAGTTGATGATCCAAATAATCCGAATGGTGAAGTTTATCGTAAAAATCAAGAAATTGATGCCGAAAGTGGAGCGTCTGAATTATAGAAAATTGACATAAGCATATTTTTCCTTAAAATATAATTAAAATATCTAGGAGAAGGGAATGTAGTTAAAATGGCTGTAATTGATCAAGCTTATATTCAAGATAAATTTATTGAATATTGTAAAGTAAACACGCGCTCAGATGACCAAAGTAAAGAAGTACCAACAACACCTGGACAAATTGAATTGCTAAAAATAATCGAACAAGAATTAGAAAATTTGGGCTTAGAAAATATCTCTTTTTCTAAAAAAGATTCATATCTTGTTGGAAAACTACCTGGCACAGTGAGAGATAAACAAGTTACTCCGATCGGTTTTGTGGCCCATGTGGATACAGCTGACTTCAATGCAGAAAATGTTCAGCCGCAAGTACATCAAGACTATGATGGAAAGGATATTGTATTAAAAGAGGGGCGAGTTTTGTCCACAAGTGAATTTTCTAGTTTGAAAAAGCACTTAGGTGAAACTTTAATTACTGCTGATGGAACAACCTTGCTTGGAGCGGATGATAAGGCCGGAATTGTGGGTTTATTAGGAATGCTCAAATATTTAAAAGAAAATTCTAGCGTAAAGCATGGCGATATTTGGGTTGCTTTTGGTCCTGATGAGGAAATTGGTAAAGGAGCAGCTCGTTTTGATGTTCAACGTTTTCCAGTTGAGTTCGCCTATACTCTAGATAATGGAGATCCAGGTGACATTGCTTTTGAAACTTTTAATGCAGCAGCTGCTACAATTCATTTTCATGGTACAGTTGTTCATCCCGGAGAAGCATATGGCTTAATGGTTAATGCTGCTTTGATGTCTAGTGAATTTATCCAAGGCTTGCCAGCTGAGGAGGTCCCAGAAAATAGTAAGGGCTTTGATGGCTATTTTATGGTTTTATCCAATAACGGTAATGTTGATCATGCCCAAATTCAATTGATTATCCGAGACTTTGATACTGATGGTTTTGAGAAAAAGAAAAAGTTAGTCACAGACCTAGTGGATAAGTTAAATGAAAAATATGGAAAAGATCGCGTAACCTTAGAGTTACATGATCAATACCGTAGTCCTGGTGATTTAATTAAGAAATATCCTTATGTTGTAAATTTAGTTTTACATGCCTATGACGCTCTAGGATTAAAGCCTAAAATTATTCCATTTCGCGGTGGAACAGATGGAGATTTTATTTCAGAAAAGGGCATTCCTACACCTAACTTATTTAATGGTGGTGCGAACTTCCACGGGCCATATGAGTATGTAACAACTGAGAGTATGGCATTGCTTTCTAGAACTTTGATTGAAATTGTTCGGCAACATGTTTTATTAAATAGTAATCGTGATGAACGTCCATTAAAGAGAAAGTATTAAGTTAAATGAATTTTTATACAATAAATTATATTCAAAGTCACCAAAACACTGATCGGACGGCCTTATATATCTTAATGATTGTAGCAGCTAGTGCGATGATTATTTTTACTATTCTTTATTTGCGAGATCGTTTTAATACCAGGTATCGTGATTTAGGAATCATCGCACTTTTATTTTTGGTATTATTTGCTGGTACTCAGTATGAAAAATATATTCAAAATAATGAGCAAAAATCAAAGGCTGCTCAAATTGTTCCTTTTATTAAGTCAATTGCAGACGATGCAAATGTTAAGAAAAGCGATGTAATGGTAAGTTCGACGACCTTGCAAGATGGAATGATTATCCGAATCGATTCCAAAAATGAAGATTATCAATTGAATTTAAATGAAGATAATAATAGTTACACTTTGACTCGTGCTCATGTAATTGATCATCATGTATATGTACAAAAGTAGGTAAAAGATGGATTATACACAATTATTTATTAAGTTTGCTTTAGGGATCTTAACTCTCATTATTCAGATTAACGTTTTTGGTAAGAGCAATTTAGCACCAACTACAGCATTAGATCAGTTACAAAATTATGTCCTTGGTGGAATTATTGGTGGTTTAATTTATAATTCCAGCATTACAATTATTCAGTTTTTACTCGTATTAGTGATTTGGACTTTGGTAGTTTTTATTTTGAAGTTTGGACGTGAACGTAGTAATTGGGTTCGTAATTTAATTGATGGAAAACCGGTTCAAGTGATAAAGAATGGTCAGGTCTTAGTTGGAAATTGCATGAAGGCGGGTATTTCAGCTAATGAATTAATGTTTAGATTGAGGAGTCGAGGAATTTATTCAGTTGAAAAAGTTAAAAATTGCATTTTTGAACAAAATGGGCAGTTAACGGTAATTGAAAACGATGAAGATAATATTCGCTTTCCAATTATTAGTGATGGTCAAATTAATGATGACGTTTTAGATTTAATTCATAAATCTAGTGCTTGGCTTGAACAAGAAGTAACTAAAGCTGGTTATAATAGTATTGATGATGTCTTTTTAGGAGAATATATCGAAGGAAAACTACGTTTGGTTGGATATTCTGAAAAATAAAAAGGAAGAAATAACATGAAAGATTTTAAACAAATACAAAAATGGCTAGCTGAAGCAGATGCAGTAATTGTTACTGCTGGTAATGGCTTTGCACAAATGGAGGGGCTTGATATGTTTGAGGACGCGGCTTTTCCAATTGAATATCAAGCAGTAAGCAAAAAATATCATGTTAAAACTATTGCAGATGCCTTAGACAAAAATTTTGATTCCTGGGATGAAAAATGGCAGTTTTGGAGTCAGTTAATTAATGAATATTCAGTTGAATATGAACCAAGTAAGGCAATGAAGCAATTAAAAGAGCTCTTAAATGGAAAGAACTATTTTATTGCGACCAGTGCTTTTGGTCACTTTTTTGAAACAGCGGGATTTGAGCAAGAGAAAATTTTTGATGTTTTTGGCGATTGGACTAGAATGCAGTGTTCTAGTGGATTAAACCATGGTACTTACTCTGATTTGTCTACTGTAAAGAGATATATTAATGGACAAGGCGAGATTCCGCGCTGCGAAGATTGTGATTCACCAATGGAAATTCATATGCCGCTTAATGCACATTTCTTCCCAGATGAAGATGCTAATACAAGATTTCGGTGGTTTTTAACTAGAAATCAAACTAAGAAAGTTGTGGTTTTAGAATTAGGTGTTGATCCAACTAGTCCACAATTGCTTGATCCAATGGTAAAATTAGTAGAACAATTTAAAGATTGGCATTATGTTGCAGCCGATTTAAGTCAGGATGAATTACCTGATAACATTCAAAAAAGAAGTGCCGGGTTAGGGATGGCGCTTCCTGAAGTGATTGAAAAAATTTCTAAAAATGAAGGTTAAAAAATGAGTATTTCAGTTATTCAAGGTGTGCTACGAATTCCAGCTGCTCAAGATAAAATACGTCAAAAAGGAATTGAAAAGCCTGGTTTTCCAGAAAACTATACTTTAATTGATGTTGAAACTACTGGTCTTAGTCCATATCGTGATCGAATTACCGAAATGGGTGGCTTGAAAGTACGTCATGGAGAAGTAGTAGCAACTTTTTCAGAATTAGTGAAGTTTCCTGATAATAATAAGGTACCTGCTTTTATTACTAAATTAAATGGAATTGATGAAGCAGCTATTGAAGAAAAAGGATTACCAGTTCAAGAAGCAATTAAGAAGTATCGCGAATTTATCGGCAGTGATCCAATTGTTGGCTATAATGTAAATTTTGATTTGAACTTTGTTTATGATTTAGCTGAAAAGTATCATTTGACAGTTTTAAACAATGACTATGTAGATGTTTACCGTTTGGCGCGTAGCTTTTATCCACAAGAGCGACATAATCGCTTGCTTGATTGCATGCATCGAATGAATATTGCAGAGAACCAAGAACACCGTGGTTTAGATGATTGCTTAGATACTAAAAAGGTTTTTGATGAGTTTCATAAACTATTTAAACAAGAGCATATGCTTAGAGCACAAGAGGCCGTTAAAACTTTAGATTTAACCAGTGAGTGGCCTGATATTGTTAAGCAAACGCAAGCTTTTCGCAGTCCTTTTATTCATAAAAAAGTGGTAATTGCTGGTGATTTAGACCTAGATGAATGTGAATTAGCTAACGCAGTAAAAAATCTAGGCGGCTTTATTCAAGAAGAAGTGGGGCAAGATACAGATTACGTTCTAGTTGGTGATCACGATTTCTTCAGAACAGATGTCACTGAAATAAATAAGGCAAAGGCTCTGAAAAAACAAGGGCAAAATATTAGAACTTGGTCAGAGAGCTTTTTCTTAAATGTGCTTGATAATTGGGCACGTAGTTAAAAATCTAGATACTAAAAAGGAATCCTATAGTAGGATTCCTTTTTTTATGTGGGGAAGATTAAGATGGACTAACCAGCTGATATTAATTGCTACGATTATAAAAGTTAGAATTGTAATTACCTCAAAACTAGACCAAATAAGGCAAGCAGTTGCTCCAATTATAGTTGTAATTAAAAAGACCAGAATAGTAGATCTTCTTAATTTGAATTGCGGTTTATTGTAGCGTGTTGCAAATAATAATCCTAAATAAAATAAACCAACCCCGCAATATAGACATAAGACGGCAAACCAAGAATTAGCGTCTGTTTCGTGAATAAATTTAATGCTAACAGTAATTAGACTGATTCCAAAGATTATTAAATAGTGTAAATAAATTAAAGCATTACCTGTAACGTCATCTTGATCTTCATCAGTAAACTTATCGAATTGTAAAGCATAAGTGAAAAATAATAAAGCGACTGTTAAAAAGATAAGAATTGAATAAAGTGAAAAAGTATTAGGTCGAAAATAATCCGCAATTCCAATAATTGTTTCACCAAAGATAATAATTACTAAAAGATTTAATCTTTCAAGTAAATGAGGAAAAATAATAGGATGTTTAATAGTATATTTTGTGGTTAAAATAGGCATTAACCAACTAAAAATAATGCCAATGACTGCTAAAACAAAGCCAGGAATATTATCTAATAGTCCGCCAATGATTAAAGTAATTGATCTAAAAATTAAAATTAGAAAAAATGCCCGGGAAATATTTTGATCAATTTCACTTTTAGTTTGAAAATAATTAATTAAGTAATGACTTGCTAAAGTAAAAGAAAGTAAACCAGCAGAAATAAATAAAATTTTCATTTCAGTTAGGTTGTTTGTGTCAAAAGAGTTAGACATGTAAAGCAGAATCATCATGTCAATGAAATAAAAAGCAATGTCTGCCCAGCTACCTATCCCATAGCGATTAGTAAAGACAGTTTGAACCATCCATGAATTAATAAAGATAATAACAATTAATGCAAATAGTGCAAAAGATGTAGGGGAAACAAGGCCATGCTCAAGATGATGAAGTATCTCAGTTGTTTTAGAGATCATGTAGACAAAAACGAGATCATAAAATAAAGCAATTTTTGAAACTCGTTTATTTAAAATTGCTTGCATGAAGATTTTACCTGCTTTCTTTAGAATTCTTCGTGCTCATTCGGATCGAAACGGCGTGCGGATTCTTTATCTAAATCAATTAAGCTTTGAACTTCTTCAGGAGTTAATTTGAAATCAAAAATGTCTAAATTGCTTAGTTGGTGCTCATAAGAACTGGCTTTTGGAATTGGCACAACATTGATTTGCGTTTCCCAGCGTAAGATTATTTGAGCGGGAGATTTGTGATATTTCTGTGCTAATTCAATAATTTCTTTTTCTTGAAAGGCTTCACCACCACGCTGAAGCGGACTCCAAGCTTCAGTAATAATATGATGTTGATTATCATACTCACGAACGTTTTTACTTGACCAGTAAGGATGCAGTTCGATTTGGTTAACAGCTGGCATAACACCAGTTTCACGGTATAAGTATTCAATATGTTCTGGTTCGAAGTTAGAAACTCCTACTGAGCGAATTAAGCCGAATCTTTGTGCATCAATCATGGCTTGCCAAGCTTCAAGGTAGTGGTTTTCCTTTGGATTTGGCCAGTGGATTAGATAGAGATCATAATAGTCGAGGTCGGCAGAGTAAAGAGATTCTTGAATTTGTTCAAGTGCTTCTTGGTATTTGTGATGACGCCCAGGTAATTTAGAAGTTATAAAAATATTGTCGCGGTTTACACTACTATTTTTGATGGCACGCCCTACAGCTCCCTCGTTTTCATAATTAACAGCGGAATCTAGTAGACGATAACCATTTTTTAAGGCTGCTTGGATAGCAAAAACGCCGCGAGAACCGTTTAATTTATAAGTTCCAAAACCGATTTTGGGGATACGATTCCCATCGTTTAAATTGAAATATTCCATTCTTTTTCTTCTTTCTATTTTTGATAGAGTTGCCATGTTTATTGTAGCAGTCTAAATGAATAAAAACTTATTAATCATATTGCAAACATACGTTCAAATATCTATACTGAAAGAAATAAAGCTAGGGGAATAGGAAATGGCAAAGAGAAGAAAATATAGAAAAAAGCAAAAAAATACAGTAGCAAACTGGATTATAGCAATTGTGATTATTATTTGGGGTGGTTGGTTTAAGCTTCAATCTTCTAACCATACATCAAATCAAAGTCAAGAACCAAGTAGTTCTCAGCAAGTAGTAAATAAGGCTACAACAGCTAATACTAATTATGGCGGATTATCTAGTGATGATTATCAAAAACTAGCCAATTTGGATTTTAAAAGTGGCGACAAGGCTTATGTCTATGTAAATAATAATAAGTCCACGTTAATTAAAAATGCCTGGAAAGTTAACAAGGTAATCTATTCTAATTTAGATAATTTAAATCGTACTTCTCATTCAAATACTGCTTTTCTCGAACCAAGAAATGTGGCTAATGATTCTTTAAGAGTAAGACAGTTTATTAATCCTACGGCATGGCATTCTAACCGAGAAAATGGCACGCAAATCTATAATCGTGGTCATTTGATTGCTTATTCAATTTCGGCAGGAATTGATCAGGATGGTAACTATAATCCTAATAATCAGTCAGGTGATCAAAATAATCCGAAAAATTTATTTACGCAAACTGCATTTTCTAATCAAAAAATCCAGACTATTTTTGAGGGAAAAGTTCGAAATTCTTTAAAACAAGGAAATAAAATTATTTTTCAAGCAACACCAATTTTTAGGGGAAATGAATTAATGGCGCGTGGTATTAATTTACAGGCAATAAGCTTGAACAATAATTTGAACTTTAATGTTTATCTTTTTAACGTGCAGCCTGATTATGTGTTTGATTATAATAATGGTAGGGCTAAAATAGATCGTAATATGGTAGTTAATCAATAAATAATTTTTAGGAGAAAACAATGAAGAAAAGTAAAGATAACTGTACGGCAATGATTGTCGGAAAAAAAGCTACAATTGATGGTTCAACTATCATTGCACGTGATGAAGATGGTTATGGTGGTATTAATGAAAAGCTTTTTGTCGTTCATGAAGCTAAGGACTATGATGAAGACTATGTATCAAAGTATAACGGCTTGAAGCTTCACTTAAAGGGGCATGGCTGCAAGTGGACTGCTACACCAACAGCAGATGCTTCAGAAGGTCGCTGGGATGAGCAAGGAATTAATGAATATAACGTAGCAATGTCAGCTACTGAAACTGAAGCAACCAATGCTCGCTGTTTAGGACATGATCCTTTAGTTAAAAATGGTGTTGATGAAGATTCCATGGTGTATCTTGTTTTACCATTCGTTAAAAGTGCTCGTGAGGGTGTGGAACGCTTAGGTAAGTTAATTGAAAAATATGGTACTGGTGAAAGTAACGGTATCGCTTTTTCTGATCACAATGAAGTTTGGTATTTTGAAACTGGTGCTGGCCATCAATGGATTGCTCAAAGAATTCCAGAAGATTCTTATGCAATTTGTCCGAATATTATGGTTATTCAAGATATCGACTTTGATGATCATGAGAATTTTATGTATGCTTCTACAATTCGTGATTTTGTGGAAAAGAACCATTTAAATCCAAGTACTGATGGTAAGTGGAGTTTTAGAGATATTTTCGGTACTAAAGCTGAAGCTGATAGTTATTACAACACTCCAAGAACTTGGTATGGCCAAAAGTTGTTTAACCCTAGTGTTGAACAAGATCCTCTAAGTCAAGAAATGCCATTTATCAGAAAGCCTGAAAAGAAGATTGGCGTTGAAGATGTAGAGTATTTCTTATCAAGTCACTATAACGGGACTGAATATGATCCAATGGGATCTTTTGCTTCTGGGGATGATAAGAAGCAAAAGATGTTCAGATCAATTGCTTTAGATAGAAACCAATCTAGTTGTATTCTTCAAATTAGAAATGATGTTCCTAAAGAAATAGCTGGTATTCAATGGATTAACTTTGGTTTTTATGCTTATAGTCCTTATGTACCTTTCTATACCAATATTGATGACACGCCACTTAACTATCAAAAAGCTAGTCATATGGTTACGCCTGAATCTAGTGCTTATTGGTTATATAAGAGCTTACAAGTATTAGTAGAACCAAGATACCATCAATTTATTTACCAAGTTGATAACTTTAGAGATGAATGTCAAAGTTATGCTGTAAGTCGTGTTTCAGCAACTGATGAGAAAGCAAGAGAAATGTCTGGAAAAGAACAAACTAAATATTTAACGGCTGCTAATGCTGAAACTGCTGCTCATATTACTACTGAAACTAAGAAATTGATTAGCGACTTAACTAGACAAGCATTAAATACATCTAAATTTCAATTTGAACGCGGCGATAATTTATAATTTTTTTGAGAAAACACTGCACAAGATGTAGTGTTTTTTTATTGTTCGACTTTCTCTATCTTGTATATTGAGAAAACCAATACAAAACATAAAACTAAAAAATGCAAGTAGCAAAATACGATTTATTAATATTTTTTATATAAAAATGTTCTTAAAATGATATTATTATCCACATCTTATCCACAAAAAAGCAATAAAAAATTCACAAAGTACGAATTATTTACTGAAAAAATATTTGTGATTTTGTTGCTTTTATCATAAAATTTGTGGTGTAATATGATTTAAATCTAAATGTAGTAGTGAGAGATATATGAACGAAGATAAATTCATTCAGGTAAATAACCTAGAAAAAACTTATGAGAATGGTTACCAAGCAATTAAATCTGTCAGCTTTTCCGTAAAGAAAGGCGACTTGGTATGTTTGTTGGGTCCTAGTGGTTGTGGAAAAACCACTACTTTAAATATGATCGCGGGTTTATTGAATCCAACTGGGGGAGACATTATTGTAAATGGTAAGTCTCTTCTTAATGTTGCGCCCAAAGATCGTAATATTGGCTATGTTTTTCAAAACTATGCCTTGTACCCTCATATGACAGTCTTACAAAATGTAATGTTTCCAATGACAGTTGGAAAGAACAAGAAACCTAAGGACGAGGCTGAAAGAATTGCCAAAAAATTTATGAAGTTAACTCATATTGAAGAGTTGGCTGATCAAAAACCAGGTAACCTTTCTGGTGGTCAACAACAACGTGTTTCAATTGCACGTGCTTTAGTGCAAGAACCCCAGATTTTATTAATGGATGAACCGCTAAGCAACTTAGATGCACGCCTGCGTTTAAAGATTCGTGAAGAGATTCGTAATTTAGTTAAAGAAGTTGGCATTACAACTTTATTTGTTACGCATGATCAAGAAGAAGCTTTATCAATCGGAGATAAGATTATTCTTTTCCATAATGGTGTAATTCAACAAGATGATAAGGGACAAGATCTTTATCTAGAACCAAATAATCAATTTGTGGCTAACTTTATCGGTAATCCAGTAATTGATAACTTTGATGTTAAGGTAGCAAATGATCAAATTGTTGGCTCAGATTTTGAAATTCCAGTTGCAAAGTTAAATAGCTCAAAATTTAGAAGCGAATTAGCAGATGGCGATTATACATTAAGTATTCGTCCAGAAAACTTGAAGCTAGCTGATGAAGGCGAACTCTCTGAAGTGATCGATGATATTGAGTTAATTGGACGTGAGCGTGTATTAAAGTTTAATCATGCTGGAATTAGTCAACGTGCATTAATTGATTTAGAGCAAGAAGTAAAACGCGGAGATAAAGTTAAATTTAAGATGAACTTGGATCGCATTTACTTATTTAAGCCAGATGGGGAGCGAATCTATTAATGAAAGATAATCAGAAAAAAGCTTGGTTATTCTTAGCACCGGCAATTGTTTGCGTTACTGTATTTAGCATCTGGCCGATTTTACGTGCCTTTACGATGAGTTTTGAGGGAGGCCCATTAATTGATCTGCATTTTAATGGCTTCTCAAACTATCAGTATATTTTTAGTGATCCAGAATTTTGGCGTGCAATTATGAATACAGCTATTTATTCATTTTTAGCTGTTCCAATTGCTTTAATAATTTCTGTTGCCCTTGCTTGGTTTATTTTTTCTAAAATTAAGCATACAGCTTTCTTTGAAACAATGTTCTTTATGCCATATGTTACAAGTACAATTGCAATCGGAATTGTTTTTCGCTACATCTTCAATGGTGAATATGGCCTATTGAATTTCTTATTAAAACTTGTTCATTTACCGCAACCAGATTGGTTAGATAATCCTAGCTTAAGTCTTGTTTCACTAATTATTTTTGGTGTCTGGTCATCCTTAGCTTTTAATATTGTTATCCTAATGGGTGCGTTAAGAAATATTGAACCGAATTACTATGTTTTGGCTGATATGTATGGGGCAACAAGTAAAGAAAAATTTTGGCGGATAACTGTTCCTCAACTAGTACCAACCTTAGCTTTTCTTTTAACAGTTAACTTAATTGGGGCATTTAAGATCTATACTCAAGTTTATGCATTATTTAATGGACAAGCTGGAGTAGGAAATTCAGCAATGACGGCAGTTTACTATATTTATAATAAATTCCAAATTGTTGGAACTCCGGGTGTAGCTATGGCTGCTACTGTGGTCTTGTTCCTATTTATATTGTTCGTAACTTTCTTACAAAGAAAATTGATGAAAAAGGTGAACAGTTAAAATGAAGCAGAAAAAATTACGTTGGGGAATGATTTTTGTCTATTTATTCATTGGAATTTTTGGCATTATAACTGTTTTCCCATTTATTTATATGATTTTAGGTGGCTTGATGTCATATCAAGAAACCACGACTATTCCGCCAACTTTAATTCCTAAAGTCTTTAGGTGGAGTAACTATCAAAAAGTATTCGAACAAGCGCCATTTGCAAGATATTTTTTGAATACCTTTATCACAGCAGCAACTACAACGATTGTTACTCTATTTACTTCAATCCTTGGTGCTTTTGCAATGACTAACTTAAAGTTCAGGGGAAAAGGATTAATTCAATTGGTCTTTCTTTCATTGTTAATGGTGCCTGGAGAAGCAATAATTTTTACCAACTATAACACGATTGCTCATTTAGGCTTATTGAATACTTATTTAGGATTAGTTTTACCATTCTTAACTTCAATCTTCTATATGTATTATTTGCAAAGTTACTTCACAGCAATTTCACCAACAATTTATAAAGCAGCTATGATCGATGGGGCTTCTGATTGGGAATATATTTGGAGAATTTTAGTTCCAATGTCTAAAGGTGGTTTAATTACTGTAGCGTTACTTAGTTTTATTTCTGGCTGGAATTCATTCTTATGGCCATTATTGGTTACAAATGAAGATAAGATGCGTTTATTAAACAATGGGTTAGCTGCATTTGCGTCAGATGCAGGAGCTCAAACGCAACTGCAATTAGCAGCTGCAACTTTAACAGTTGTTCCTGTTTTAATTGTTTACTTCATTTTTAGAAAGCAAATTATTCGAGGAGTAGTACGTAATGACCTCAAAGCCTAAAACTAAAGTTACTTTTTATAATGGATTAACTACCATCGGTGGCCCAATGATTGAAGTGGCTTATGATAAGTCGCATGTATTGTTTGATTTAGGAGAAGTATATCGTCCAGAATTAGGGCTAAAAATGGAAGATGAAGATTTTGCTACTCTGCTCAAGTATCAACTAATTGGTGATGTGCCAGATTTCTATGATCCTAAAGTTACAGGAAAAGAAATTGATCATGAACGGTGGGAACACAGTGCAGCATATATTTCTCATCTTCACTTAGATCACAGTAAGGCAATGAACTTGTTAGCGCCAGAAATTCCTTTATATGCAGGTCCATTAACAGCAGCCTTGTTGCCAGTGCTAAATCGTGATGGCGAATTTTTATTGCCAGCGGCTGATAAGCCTAAAAATTATACTCGCCCAATAATTGCTGCTAAGTTAAATGAGCCAATTCATGTTGGTGACATAACTTTAACAGTTGTCCCAAGTGACCACGATGCTTATGGGGCAACAGGTTTAATTGTGAAGACGCCAGATAAAACAATTGTTCATACTGGTGATATACGTCTGCATGGCTATCATCCTGATTGGGTGCGTAAATTTATGGCAGCTGGTAAGGGATGTGATATGCTAATTATTGAAGGTACTGGTGTTTCATGGCCAGATCGTAGTGAAGACGATAGCGAGGAATTTAAAGGCGTTAAGAATGAAATTGAATTGACAAAAAGAATAGTTCAATACCAAAAAGATAATCCGAAGCGCCAATTAACTTTTAATACTTATCCTACAAATGTAGAGCGAATTTTGAGAATCATTTCAGATTCACCTCGAAAAGTAGTCCTTCATGCTAAACGTGCTGAACTCTTGAAGCTAGCATTAAAGCAAGATGTTCCTTATTATTATTTACCAGAAGATAAAAAAATTGATGCGCTCGATCCTGATCTTGAAATTAGTTATCAAGATCTTTTAAAGGACGATCATCAATATTTCTGGCAAGTAGTTGGTCGTTATGATCAATTACAACAAGGTGGCTTGTACATTCACAGTAATGCCGAGCCTTTAGGGGATTTTGATCCAGCCTATGCTCCGTTTATTGAAAATATTGAGAAGCGTGGAATTGAATTAATAACTTTGCGTTGCTCAGGACATGCGGATGTAGCTGAATTAAAAGAAATTATTGCGGGTTTTGAGCCAAAAATCTTGGCTCCAGTGCACACATTGCATCCTGAATTAGAAGAAAACCCATTTGGAGAAAGGATTTTACCTAAGCGCGGAGAGGTATTTACGCTTAGTTAAAATTAAAATTTTATTTTGTTGTTGTTTTTATTGGGAGGAACATATGAAGTTCACTAAAAAATTTGCAGCAGTTGCAGTTGCTGCTTTAGCCCTTGTTGGCACTACTGCTTGCTCAAATTCTAAGAGTAATGATAGCTCAAGTAGTAAGTCTGCTGATATTCCAACTAAGATTACCAAGAAGACTACTGTTGTTTTCTGGCATGGTATGACTGGTACTCAAGAAAAGACTTTGCAAAGCTTGACTAAGGACTTTGAAAAGAAGAATCCTAACATTACTATTAAGCTTGAAAACCAAGGTAAGTACAATGATTTGCAAGCAAAGATTAACTCAACTTTGCAATCACCAAATAACTTACCTACAATTACTCAAGCTTATCCTGGCTGGCTATTAAATGCCGCTAATAGCAAACGCTTAGTTGATATGACCCCTTACATTAATAATAGTAAGATTGGTTGGGGTTCAGCTAAAAAGAGTGATATCCGTGAAGAATTATTAAAGGGTGCTCAAATTAAGGGGACTCAATATGGTATTCCATTTAATAAATCTGTTGAAATGTTAACTTACAACAAGGATTTATTAGACAAATACGGTGTTAAAGTACCAAAGACTATGTCTGAATTAAAGGCAGCTTCTAAGAAGATCTATGAAAAGAGTAACCACAAAGTTGTTGGTGCTGGATTTGACTCACTTTCAAACTACTACGTTTTAGGTATGAAGGATGAAGGCGTAAACTTCTCTAAGAACATCAACTTTGCTGGTTCTAAGTCTAAGAAAGTAATTAATTACTATGCTGATGGTATTAAGGCTGGCTACTTTAAGACTGCTGGTTCAGCTGGCTACCTTTCAGGTGACTTTTCTAACCAAAAGATTGCTATGTTTGTAGGTACTAGTGCTGGTGAAGGCTTCGTTAAGATGGGTGTTGGTAACAAGTTCCAATACTGTGTTGCACCTCGTCCTTCTAAGTACAATATGCAACAAGGTACTGATATTTACATGTTTAACAAGGGTACTGCTCAACAAAAAGCAGCTGCCTTCATGTACATTAAGTACTTGTTAGGTAAGGACCAACAATTAACTTGGGCTGATAAGACTGGATATATTCCTGTAACTAATAAAGTAATTAATTCTAGTGCTTACAAGAACTCAACTAAGACTAAAGTTCCTGCTCAATTAGATAAGGCAATGAAGCACTTATACAGTGTTCCTGTAGTTAAGAACAGTAATGCCGCATACACTCAATTGAATTCAATTATGCAAAACATCTTTGCACAAGCAAAGAAGGGTCAAAGCTGGAATTCACAAATTGATGCTGGTAAGACTAAGTTCCAAAGTGCTTGGAATCAATAAAAACAGAATATTAAGTAAAAAAATGAGGACTGTCGTGATGACAATCCTCATTTTTTTGATGATTTTTAAAAGAAAAGTAGAATAAAGGCAATTAACGCAGGTAACATCTGAACAACAAAAATTTTTTTACTTGCTGTAAAACCGCCAAAAATAGCAACAACTACAACAAATGCTAGTAATAGTTGCCAGATCGTGATTAAAGTTGGCATTCTAAAGAAGAAAAATACGATTAAAATTAATAAACCTAACATTCCATTATAGATGCCTTGGTTGGCTAAGGCAGTTTTGGCAGCAGGTTGTTTAACAAAATTTATATCCATGTCAAATGATTTGGCTTGTAAATCGGGCTTTCCAAAGATTTCTAACCACATAATTCCAATATGTTCTATTCCGACAAGGATTGTTAGAATAACTCCAATATTTCTTAAAATCATTTTGTACTCTCCTTACTAATTCTTTCAGATAAATTTTACTTATTGTTAGTAGGTAAAGCAACTGATCAACTTAATATAAATTAGTAATATTGTTGCATTTACAACAATAATGAAATATACTAGATAAAAATAAAAGGAGTAAACATGGAAAAAGAGGATATTCTAAGACAAATCGGTTCAATTTCACGGGCATTAGATTCGATTGCGAATATTGAATTTAAGGATTTGAAGTTGAATCGGGGACAATACTTATATTTAGTTCGAATTTTTGAACATCCTGGAATTATTTCTGATCAATTAGCTATATTATTGAATATCGATCGCACTACTACTTCACGTGGAGTTAGAAAGATTGAACAGGCAGGACTTGTTTTTAAAAAAGATGATGAGGTTAATAAGAAAATTAAGCATCTTTTTGTCACAGAAGCTGGTGAAAAATTAGCGAAAGAGATAGAAAAAGAAAATACTTATTCTAATGAACTAATGATAAAGGGACTAAGTAAGACTGAACAAGCTGAGTTAGGAAGATATTTGAGCATTATTGAAAAAAATGCTAATGAGAATTGGAGCTTTGTAAAGAATGGTGGAAAAAGGGAGTACTAGGATGATGCAAGCATATGAAATAAAAAAAGTGACGATAGCTGATATTCAAGACTTACAACAGATTTCGCGCGAGACTTTTTCAGAGACTTTTGGCTCGCAAAATAGTTCTGAAAACATGGAAAAATTTCTGAATAAAGCTTATGCAGAAGAAAAATTGAGATCTGAAATCGAAAACAAAAATAGTAATTTTTATTTTTTAATTGTAAATAATCAAGTAGCTGGCTATTTAAAGGTAAATGAAGTCGATGCTCAAACAGAGCAGGTGGCAGACAATGCTTTAGAAGTGGAAAGAATTTACTTGAAACAAAACTTTCAGCATCAGGGATTGGGCTTGGTTTTAATTAAATTAGCTGAGGAACTGGCTAGGAAAAAGAACAAGGCTAATATGTGGCTTGGTGTTTGGGAGAAAAATTATCAAGCTCAGGCTTTTTACAAAAAAGATGGCTTTAAGAGAGTTAGTCAACATACATTTGTAGTTGGAGATGATCCTCAAACAGACTTTATTTTAGTTAAGGAGTTAAAGTAATGAGGTTTTATTTTAAAGCAATTGATGAAATGACGGGACGAGAGGCTTTTTGTGTTGAAAGATTAAGAAATGAAGTTTTTGTTAGCGAGCAAAAAATCACAGTGCCTGAAATAGATGATGAGGATTTCTATGCTATTCATGTTTTTACTTTAAATAAAAGTAACGATAATGCATTAGCTACTTGCCGAATTTTTAAAGATAAAAATGGAGCTTGGTATTTAGGACGCGTCGTAGTTTCAAAGAAAGCACGGGGGATGCATCTAGGAAGTAAGATGCTGGAAGAAGTTCACTATTATTTAAAAGAAAATGGAGTTGATAGATTATATTGCCATGCACAGATGACAGCTAAGCCATTTTACGATTATCTTGGCTATCAAGTGAAGGGCAATATATTTAATGAAGCTGGCATTGATCACATCTTAATGTATAAAGATTTATAGACAGAAAAAGACCTCGGAAAATTAGAATTCCGAGGCCTTTTTAACTTTTAATTATTCATCATCGTTATGGTTAGTGAAGTAACGGTAGTCTTTACTCTTATCAAAAATTACACCACGTGCGTTTTCACCGTTTGAAACGCTGAATACTGCATCTGGGTATTTTTCTTTAACTTCAGCTTCCATGTAGGAACGCATCATAGCATTGTTTGAAAGAACTGAACCAGTTAAAGCAATGCGCATTGGCTTAGGATCTTCGTAACGATCTAAACACATAATAATATCGCGTGCTAAAAGATGAGCTTGATCGGCGATGATCTTACGAGCATCTTCATCGCCGCTATCTGCCAGTTTAGCAACTTTGACAGCTTTTGAAGCAACTTCTGGACTAGTTAAGCTGTAAAACTTAGCCGGAACTTCACCCATGTTGTCAACATTAAATTCTTTTACAAATAAGTCAATTAAGGAATTCTTCTCGCGTTTGTCCCAGCTAAGAAGTGCAGATTGAAGAGCAGCCTTGGTAATAGCATAGCCACTACCTTCGTCTCCAAGTAAAGAACCGTAACCACCAACAGCAATTAATGAGCCATTTTGACGACCATTAACAACAGATCCAGTACCAGCAATAACTAGAGCACCATCTGCTCCTTCAAGACCATTGTAAAGGGCAAGAAGTGAGTCAGTAATGGCACGGGTTGGAATGTTACCAACCATTGAAGAAATAGTTGCCGCAACTTCTGGAGCATTACCAACAACTGATAAACCAGCAATTCCGGCTAAGACCTTGATACAGTCACCGTCAATCTTATCGCGCAATTCGTTAACTGCTTGAGCAATATTTTTAATACCAAGTTCGTAGTCGTTGTTGATTTGACCTGGGCCAGATTCTGCACGACCTAATTCTTTACCATTTTCATCATAAGCAATTGCCGTAGAGTGTGTACCACCTGCGTCAATACCAATCATATATTTCAACATAATTAATTATCCCTCACTGTAAATATTAATACTGGAATTATTGTACTAAAAAAAAATCAATTTGTGAACGCATTCAACTGATCCTATCTAAATAAAAAGATAAGTAAGAAATATAATAATCCTTATCTTTGAAGCATTTTTATTAAATTGCATGATAAAATAAAAATATGTAATTAAGGAGAATTTTAATGAAAAATAAAATCTTTTTAGGAGCAATTTTGTCATCCTTTTGTGCTTTAGCTTTTTATATGACAAGCATAAATCATATGAAGACACAAACTTTGGAGATATATGGAAATTCAACCGCGAAAGTAGCTCAAAAAAGCAAAATGAAAGAGGGCAGTAAGCAGACTCGTTTAACTAATGGAGAAAGCGAGATTGGCGAAGCTGCTATTTCAAAAAATAGTAATAAAAGCTTAGCTAAGGCTATTGTTAAGACAAGCTCAAATGTTCAAGGCAATTATCAAATAAGCGTAAAAGACTTGAATAGTACTAAAGTTTTTACCGATTTAACTAATACTAGTCAAGACACTTTAAATGCAGGAAACGTCTTGAAATTATACGTCCTACTTGCTTATTACAAGGCAGTTCAAGATAAAAACTTAAATTCTGCTACTCCATATAAAGTTAAAGCAAGTGATTTAAACGGTGGAGATAAAGTATTGAAGGCTGATATGGCCTATTCTTATACTTACTTGCTCGATTTAATGATACGGCAGCAAAATCATAATGCGGCTAATATCATCTTAAATAAAATTGGAAAAGATAAAGTAAATAAAACTGCAAAAACATTTGGCGCAAGCAAGACTGAAATTACAGAAAATTTTGGTAAGGATTTTGCCGGAAAAACCAGTAGCAATGATTTAGTTACGACTATGCAGAAACTATATCAGGGGAAAGTGTTAGGCACTAATATTGATAATCAGATTTTAGGTCAATTAGCTAATTTCCCCGAAAAAGGATTAGCTAAAAATATTAATGGCGTAGTTTATAAAATAGCTGATAAAAAACAAGGCGCAGCCTTAATTCAAGAAAACGGAAAAACATATGCAATGGCAATGGTTAGTGAGGAAGATGCAGATCTAGCTAAAGTTGGAGATGCAATTAATAATTGGATGATTAAACAAAGATAACTATATTAAAGGAGTTTCGTGACTCCTTTTTCTTTTTGCTCAAAAAGTAGATAAATTTCTACACATTGTAGATTGTTTTCTACAGGTTGTCGTGTTAAAGTATATGAGTACACAAAAAGAAGGTGATTATCTTGGCTAAAAAAAGAGCTTTAGACCGCTCAAAAGTAATTGATCAAGCAATAGCAATTATTAGTGATAAGGGACTAAGTGAGCTAACCATGCCAGCCTTGGCAAAGGCATTAGGAATTAGATCTCAGTCTTTATATCATTATGTTGCTAATCGTAATGATCTATTAGTTCTAGTTTGCGTGAATAGACTACAAGTTTTGCGGCAACATTTAACAAAAAAGATAATAGGTCATTCGGGCTTAGACGCCTTGTTTAGATTCGCAGATGAGATACGAGATTTTTTGCTACATGATAAAGCAATTTCTGGAATTTACTATGGATTAAATGAATATGTTCAAAATGAACAAATTCGCGAAGAAGTTATGAAAATAGTAGAACTAGGAGAAAAGCTAGATGTAGATAATAAAAATATCGTCTCCCTGCACAGTTTGCTGGGAGCAGTCTTAGGATATGTTTTCTTAGATCGTTATGTGATCGATGAAACAGAAAAAGAAGCTGATGATAATTACCATGAGATGCTTTTGCGACTTGTAGCGCCAAAACTTCAAGTTGAGGGTACAAAATAGAGGAAAGGAAAGTATACATGAAATTACTGAAAAACCATCTTGGTGCTTTGGTAGCGTGGATTGCGATTCTACTGATTGCGATCTTTTCATTGCCAGATGTAGATGCTTTAACGCGTCAGCATTCGGAAATTTCACTTCCTGAAGATGTTCAAAGCTCGATTGCGACAAACATCGAAAGTAAGTGGGGACACGGGCAAGATAATACTTATGTTGTAGGGGTTGTTTTTAATAAAAAGCATGGAAAATTAACCTCAAGTGATAAGAAGAAAATTGACAATACTATTCGCTTTTTGAAAGACAACAAGAAAAAGCTGGGTATTAAGTCAATGATGACCCCGAATGATAATTACGCTACAAGAGCACAATTAATTTCAAAAGATAAAACGACTGAAATTGTGCAATTGAATATTGCAAATGATCATTCGACTGTGTCTAACGTTAATAAGTCTTTAACTAAAGCAGTTAAAACATCTGGAATTAGAACATATGTAACTGGGGTAAGAATCCTTGAAGATGACTTCTCGGCTTCAGTTCAGGAAGGTATTAAAAAGACTGAATTAATTACTATCTTCTTTATTTTTATTGTTTTAGTAATTGTATTTAAGTCACCAATTGTACCAATAATTTCATTATTGACAGTTGGAGTTTCCTTTATTACTTCATTTTCAATTGTTACTAATTTAGTAGAGAAGTTTAACTTTCCATTTTCAAACTTTACTCAAGTTTTCATGGTTATTGTTCTGTTTGGTATTGGGACCGACTACAATATCCTGCTGTATGACAAGTTTAAAGAGAACTTGAGTAAGGGGATGTCGAACCACGATGCGACAAACGATGCTTTGCGTAAAGCTGGTAAGACCATCCTTTATTCTGGATCCTCAATTTTAATTGGATTTAGTGCTTTAGGACTAGCTAAATTCTCAATTTACCAATCAGCTGTTGGTGTTGCTGTTGGTGTTGCTGTTTTACTAGTTGTACTTTTGACCTTAAATCCATTCTTTATGGCTGTTTTAGGTAAGAAATTATTCTGGCCAGTTAAGAATTTTGAAGGCGAAAGTAATTCTAAATTATGGCACGCTCTTTCTAAGGGAAGCTTAGCTCATCCAATTATTTACTTAGTTGTGATGGCTGTTGTAGTTTTACCATTCTGCTTGTTCTATTCAAATAATTTGAACTATAACGATGCAGATGAAATTTCTGACTCTACTCCTTCAAAGGCCGGGCTATTATTATTGCAAGATCACTTCTCTGAAGGTACACCGGAATACTCAACCTTATATATTCAAAGTGGTCATAAGCTCGACAATGAGAAGAGCTTGAAAGAAATTGATCAGATTGTTAAGAAAATTCAAGCTGATCCAGACGTAAAATTTGCTTCATCAGTAACTGAACCAAATGGTAAGTCTATTAAACGTCTTTACGTTGATAATCAGTTAGGAACTGTTAATTCAGGTGTTAATACAGCCAGAAATGGTTTGGGCACTTTAAGTAACGGTAGCAAGCAAATCACTAATGGTGCTGTTCAATTACAGAATGGTGCAAATCAACTTTCTAATGGTACTAGTCGTCTTCAAAGTGGTGCAAATCAGTTGCAAGCTGGTGCTGGACGTTTACAAACTGGTGCAAATCAATTAGCAAGTGGAACTAATCGTTTGCAAACTGGAGCTAATGCACTTAGAGCTGGAACTATGCAGTTAGCAACTGGCGCTGGTCGTTTAGAGAGTGGTACTTTGAACTTACAACAAGGTGCTGTACAACTTGAGAATGGCACGATTAAGTTAGTGAATGGTGCAAATCGATTACAATCTGGTACTAAAGATTTGCAAAATTATACTGATCAATTAGCAACTGGTTTGAATCAGTTAAGTACGCAATTAAATAGTAATATTCCTGATTCTGGATCTAAGATAAAGAATATGAAAGAGCCTGTTCTTTTATCCGGAACTGACGGAGTCGGAACAAAGCTGAAA
>ERZ773263.171-NODE-171-length-47788-cov-6.168793_pt1 | contig 47788 bp, 65 predicted proteins | sample MGYA00511076_ERZ773263 | MGnify/ENA primary metagenome ERZ773263 (study PRJEB29015, sample SAMEA2738155) | human oral metagenome | biome: human oral; feature: human-associated habitat; material: saliva | place: China | collected 2195 ... | reverse complement strand
GAGACGGTCTCCACATCGCTGGTAAAGCGCCCAATCAAATCACCAAATTGGTGCTTGTCAAAGTACGAAACAGGAATTTGATTGATCTTATGACTAAGCTCATTGCGCATGTCGCGAACGGTGCTCTGCACAGCATTGGTCATGAAATAGTTAGAAAAGTATGAACCAATCTCATAAAAGAGGGCACGAATAAAGTAGAGCAGCATGATCCAAGCCACATAGCTGCTATTGATGGCTGCACCGGGGACTCCCTTGGCCATATCCAGCAGATTTTGCGTCAGTTCTGTAATGGCAAGCCCTAGGACAAAAGGCTCTAGGACACTCATGACCACGCTGACAATCTTGAGGAAGACTGCAAGAAGCACGGCGGCTTTATAGACTTTTAGATAGCCCCATAAGCGGACAAAACTATTTTCTTTCATCTCTTCCTCCTATTCTTCTGTTAATGATTGGCTGTTGAGCTGGGAATTGGCAATTTCGCGATAGATGGCATTATTTTCCATCAGTTCCTCATGCCGGCCGCGACCAACGATTTCACCCTTGTCTAGGACGATAATCTGATCCGCATCCATAATGGTTCCGACCCGCTGAGCCACGATAAGAACCGTTGCATCCTGAGTCACTTCCTTGAGTCGGCGGCGCAAAGTCGCATCTGTCTTGTAATCCAGAGCCGAGAAGGAATCGTCAAAGATATAAATGTCCGGCTCCTTGACAACCGCACGCGCAATGGACAGACGTTGCTTTTGTCCACCAGATAGATTGCTGCCGCCTTCAGCCAAATGGGTCTCGTAGCGCTCTTTTCTGCTCTCGATAAAGTCGCGAGCCTGAGCCACATCTGCTGCTTGATTAAGCTCCTCAGAGCTAGCATCTTCCTTACCATAGCGGATATTTTCAGCGATCGTCCCGGTAAATAGCAGAGCTTTCTGCGGGATAAAGCCAATCTTCTGACGGAGGGCCTTGAGGTTATAGGCGCGAACATCCACACCATCAACCAAAATCTTGCCCAAGGTCACATCATAGAAACGCGGAATCAGCTGAACCAAGGAAGACTTACCAGAACCTGTTGAGCCGATAAAGGCGATGGTTTCACCCGGTTTGGCTTTGAAGGAAATATTATGCAGGACAGGATTTTCTGTCTCACCTGGATAGGCAAAGGTCACGTTGTCAAATTCTAGATAGCCATGAGTCACAGTTTCCGTGATCCCATTCTCATTTGGATCGATGGAAATCGGCATATCCATGACTTCCTTCAGCCGCTCGCTAGAGACCGCTGTTCGTGGATACATGGTAAAGAGACTGGACAGGAGAAGGAAGGATAGAAGGGCATGGAAACTGTACTCGATAAAGGCAACCAAATCCCCGATTTTCAACTCGCCGCTGCCTAGTGGTTTCAGGGCAAACCAGACAATGGCCACAATCATGGCAATGATAATCTGCACAAAGAGAGGTTCTGTCAAACCTGTCAATTTAAAGAGACGGTTGGAATTCTCCGCATAGATTTCATTTTCATTAGCGAAGCGCTCTTCCTGAAATTCCTCACGGGCAAAGGCTCGAATGACTCGCAGACCGGTCAGATTTTCCCGAGCATACTGGTTGATCTTATCCAGCGTCTTCTGCTGCTTTTCAGACAGGGGACGCGTCTTGACCGCCACATACCAGACTACGATTGCCAAAAAAGGCACCGAGATCGCCACAATCCAAGCCATGGAGGGACTAGTCAGGAAAATCATGAGGATGGAAGACAGCATCATGATGGGCGTGATAGCTCCCATCTTGAGCGTTTGCTCCGCAAACTGCATAAGGACAAAGGCATCACTGGTAATCCGCGTCACCAGCGAAGAAACGCCGATCTGCTCGTACTCATGATGGGAATACTCCTGCAGCTTGTCATAAAGATCATTCCGCATATCCCGCACCATGCTGGTCGTTAATTTTCCAGCAGCATAGGAAAGGACGATCCGCCCTAAAATCCCAAGGATAATAACCAGCAGCATGATAAAGCCCCAGAAATACAGACGTTCCTGATCGCCCTGGTTAATCCCCTCGTCAATCATGCGCGCCAAAACCGTTGGCAGCCCTAGATTGACCACTACAAAAAAGATGGCTGCCACAAAATCCAGCACCAACCACTTGGGGTAGCGTTTCAAATAAGACCAAATGTAAAGCATAATCCCTCCATTTTCTATAATAATAAAAAAGCACTGAAGAGCACTTTTAGACAGAAAAGAGCGCGCAAATGCACGCTTTATAAAGAATATTATAGCAGAAATATGAAAAGTCGTAAAGACTGACACTGATATCTTTTCTTTCAATCTATATGATACTTTAAGAATATAGCACTTACAATGATTTCTTACACTCTAATAAAAAAACAATTACAAAAAAGAACCCGAGAACTATTTTGTCTCATTTTTTTTGTAGCCAAGAGACTATTGTCCCAGACTCTTGGTGGGAAATGAAATCATTTTCCACCCTATTTCGCTTTTTGACATTGTTCAAAACCTTGCTACAATGGGATTTCGCAATGTAATTGCGTACCCTTATTATTTAAGAATTACTTCAAATTGTTTCACCATTGTATTCATCATGAGTACCTCCTATATAATAGATATTTTTTGTCAGATTGTAACCCTGACAAGTTCAGTATAGCAGAACAAAAGAGATTTTTACTGCAAAGTCTTTAAATGTACGATTTTCATCACGAAACGTATTTTTTCATGATTTGTAACCATTCATTTTATTTTAATTATAAACCATGACATAAGAAAACGAGTATCTTCAACTATGGAATACTCGTTTTTTTGATAGTTAGAAGTGGAGTTTTGCCTAGCCTCTATGTAACATGCTCAAAACTTTTTAAAATACATTAATATTAAAAGAGCTAATAACCTAATGAAGTGTCAAATGTTGCTAACTCCACTTATCTTCAAATTTAAATAGACACATTATTGGAGTTATCAGTAAGAAAAAATCTAACCAATTTAGATAATTCATAATATAGGATATAATACCAGCCATAACGAAAAGGTACAAAGCTGTACGATATCCTCTCTTTGGGTTTTTATCAGCCTTAGTGTTAAAAATAATGTACACACAACAAATTGCAATGAGTATAAGTTGAATCATAGTTTCATTTAACATATTAACATCCATTCCTTTTTTTAACTATTTTGGGGGCCTCAATCCATAAACTACAAAGCCACCTACGATAGCCCCCCTGTTGCGCAAATCAATTAAGCTTGAGGGCCCCCAGCAATACAGGATTGTCCTGCCTGAAATGCACCCGACAAGGCTCCTAAAAGCACATCTCCTCCCAATCCACCTCCAGAAATATTACTTAATTCTTGATTATTTACTATTTTGTAATTAAACATAATTTCTACTACTTTCTATTGCCAAATATTATCAGCAATTGCAGTAAAAGCGCCACCAAGTTTAGCTCCAGCCCAAGCACAGCCAGCAGTCATAGTCCATACGGCACCACCAGTAATGACTCCTCCTACCGTACACACAGCAACTCCGATACCCGCTCCATAGGCAGCTCCTTTTCCTACTGCTCCCAAATCAGTTCCTCCCTAAATGCTAGCCAGCATTTCGGTATCCAAAACATCAAATTGAGTCGTTGTTTTTATTTCCATGAGGGATACCTCCATATTAATATTTATTATTTTTGCCGGATTGCAATTTTGACATGTTTAGTATATCATAATAAATACTAGTTTTACAGCAAAATCTTTAAATGTACGATTTTCATCACGAAACGTACTTTTTTCATGATTTGTAACCATTCATGATTAAAAATATGCCGTTAAAAAAGGTGTCAACTAATTTTCAAATCCAAAAATACCATTCAAGATATTATATGCTCCATTTAAGATTTGAACGATTTTTCTACCTATTTTTTGTCATAATGATCTTGTAAATAACAAGAAAGGTTTTGACAAATGACATCTTACAAACGAACCTTTGTCCCTCAAATCGACGCTAGAGACTGTGGAATCGCCGCTTTAGCCTCTATTACCAAGTTTTATGGTTCTGACTATTCCTTAGATCATTTGCGAGAACTAGCTAAAACAAATGAAGAAGGAACGACCGCTCTTGGTATCGTCAAAGCAGCCAAAGAAATAAGTTTTGAAACAAGAGCCATCAAAGCTGATATGGGCCTCTTTGAAATGGAAGACATACCTTATCCCTTTATCGTTCATGTTAATAAAGAGGGCAAACTACAACACTACTACGTTGTCTATCAAAATATAAAAAACCATCTTATCATTGTGAACCGCATCCCAAATGTTAGACAAAAAATATTAGCTTCTAAAAATTATATAGTGGGAAAAATCACTGTAGGAATTATGAAGCCTATTTAATTGTTTACCTTTGACAGATCATGAGATTGTACAAAAGGTTCTCTTCTACTCTCAAGACCTCAGTGAGCATAATGACTCTATCGACTCTTACTCCTTCATTTTCAATGGAAAAAAACCATCCATAGACTCATCAAAGCAAGGATAGATTTCCTTAACTCACTACAATTCACAAAAAATCAAAGACCCCACCAAACTTTCGTTTGGTGGGGTCTTGGTGGGAAATGAAATCATTTTCCACCCTATTTCGCTTTTTGACATTGCTCAAAACCTTGCTACGCTGGGATTTCGCAATGTAATTGCGTACCCTTATTATTTAAGAGTAACTGATTTGTGTATTATAAATAGGCGCTAATAAACTAAAAACCCTATAAAATAAGACTTTATGCGAGACAAAACACATCTACTTCTTATCATAAAAATACAAAAGTTTACTACTTATGCCCCTTTTTTGCCCCTCTTTCACTTGACTTTCGCGTGAAAAATCACGCGTAAACAGACCAACATCACTGTCGGCCTGCTCAAGTCCGTCGGAGCGGAAATTTTCGAGATTTTCCGTTTTGGTGGCAATTATTTATCGTGATAGCCGTATTCTATCTCAGCTTGCCACCTTAACTCTGCGGCTTTTTCTATATGTCGGCTACTGCCAAGATATTTAGATTTCTTATCGACATTGATATAGGCCACATACCTATTCTTCTCCTTGTTGAAGTACACACCGCGAATGCCTGTCGTGCTCTTAGCGGTAGGGCGTGTTGTTTTCAAACTTTCAGGGTCTCGGATAGCATCCATGTAGTCCTTGGATGCGCCACGACGACAGCCGCAGGAAGTGTAGTTCCGGATGTCGTTATTACTTAAAACTAGCTCATTTCCACAGTGTTGGCAGACACACTTCCAGTAGACACGCTGATTAGCCGAATGGGAACGGCTAATCATCTTAAAATGCTCCGTTTCGGTTCCTGTCAAATCTTTGAAACGTTCACGCCTCTTTTCACTATTTAAACAGCCACAAGATTTGGTTAAACCGCGTTTTAATCGGTGTCCAAGTGCGTGATAGAACTTCCCGCAGTCACATTGGCAGAGCCACTTGATTTCGCCTTTGGCAGACCTCGTCCCGTCATCTTTAATGACGACGAGACGATTGAACCTCTGGCCGATTATATTTTCTCTCATCGGATATTCTCTAGATTCTGCTCGATCCACTCAAGACGATTTCTGCAGCCTGATGGGATTGGTCGAGGGTCGCGAGAATAGTTTTTGAATCTCATTTGAAGCATGTAGGAGCCGCCTCCTAGGCTACTGCTTTCTAAAGCTATTTCTAAGTATGCGTTAGCGATGTAGTTCCCGTCTGCCGTGTACATTCTGCCAGCACCGCTTATGATGTCCTCTCTACTATTCTCGATCCATTTCAACAGTTGCTGTTTCTTAAATTGGTCATAATAAGCAGGAAAAGTCATATTCATTTTGAGTGAATTAGAAAGATAGTATTGATCCTGAGCCTTCCCAATCAACGCTAGCTCAAAATCTTCAAATAAGCAGTCAAGCATAGCGTTGACCCTTGCTGCTCCTATCTTCTCGATAGAGGTTTCACCGCTCTTGAATCGTTGCCAGTTCGCAACCATGAATTTGATTCGAGGAAGCTTATAGAAATCATTCTCATAGCGGAAATATCGTTCCACATATTCCAAAATCAAGTCTTTTATGTCGTTGTTGATTTTCATTTTAGTTTCTCCTTTGATTTTAAATTAAGCAAGTACGCTTTTTGGATACCATTTAGCAGAAGTTCCATAAGGTGTCACGATTTCTAATTTCACAGCCTTGTCAGTTTCTTCAAGCAAGCTGTTGATGCTGATAGAACGAACGGACATGAAAGCCAAATCTTTCTTGTTGCGACCGTAAAATTCTTTCTCAGCGAACCATTTCTTCACTCCTTGGAATTTCACGTTAGAAGATTGGAAGAAGTAGAAATCATCTGCCATGTTTTGGCGTTTAACTACTTTCCAAGCTAATTTCAAAGCTTCTGAGAAAGTTACATCGTTCTTTTCGTTTTTGAAGATTTTCCATGCCAATGTCATAACTTGTGATTTCATTTTGATTTCTCCTTTTGTCTTTATTTATCTTACAAGACTATTATATATCTTTTAAGATAATTTGTCAACACCTTTTATCAACTTTTTTAATTTTTTTTAAAAATATTTTTGACAAACAAAAAAGCCCCAGCCTTTCGGCCGGGGGGTAGATTAAAATTTAAGAAAAAATATTTATTTTTCGCAGTTTCCGCTGCGTTTACATTTCAGTGGCATCGACCAGATAAGCATCTTCTACCCACTGGTCAGATTGAGGGTGATTGATGCGTGACCAACCGTTGACTTTTTCGTAGACTCGAACTCGAGTCCCTGCAGGCAGAAATTCTTTGTCCGGACTAGCAGAGTTAGGGGCGGATTCTACCCAATAATCGTCTGACAAACTTGCCTCATAGTAAGGCATATCAGAGTTTGCTAGCGGGGTGTTTACATCCAGCTCGTGCTCAAATTGAGATGTAGCCGCCTGTTGGATAGTTGGCGCAGGCTGTGTTGGTGCTGGTGCACCTGTGTAGCGATAAGCATAGATGTACGGACATCCGTTGTACTCCCAAATTTGGTCATGGTTGTTGACAGTGATCCCGTTGTATCCATAATTACAATGGATGATGTTTTCCGCGTCCACAAAGATACCAGTGTGTCCGCCTGCGCCTGTACTGTAGCCACGTTGCCCCCAGATGAAGACATCTCCTCTCTGGGCATCCCAACCTTGGTTTTCGGCGATAAGCTGATAGCCATTTTGAGTGAGCCAGTCGTGCATATACTCTGTATTGACTGCCCAGCCGTTGTCAGACGCTCCTGCTGAGCGCAGGGCAAAGTAAACAGACGAGCTACAGTCATAGCTTGACGGGCCATTTCGATAGTCCATGGAGTAGGTCACAGCCCCCTCACGAGCAGCCATCCATGCGATTGATTGTTCGACGTTAATTGCCATTTTATTTTCCTTTCAAATTTTCAAAGACCGCAAACCAAAAATAAGTCGCAGCAAAAGCAAATAGAGCAAGCTTCAGAGCCTGCTCTTTTATATTATTTATGAGGCTCATCATAGCCTAAAGCTCGCTTGCTATCGGATAGCCCAGCAGTTGTCGGGGCTGTGACCACGCCCAAAATGACCAGAATCAGGACGAAAGTATTGACTCCTGATTGGATATTGCTAGGCACGTCCAGTCCGAATTGCTGGAGCATGAGAAACACTGCAGCGATTAAAGCTGTGAGTGTTGCCTTATTTTTAAAACGTAATTTAAGATTGATCATTGATTTTCCTCCACAATTGGTAATTCCGAAAATTTTTCGTACAAAAGCTTGATAGCACCATTGCCGCCAAGCTCAACATAGCTCTCGTAAAGACGGGACAGTTCTTCCAGCTCATGCTGGGTAGTCTGGCCACGCCTCAACGCTTTTTTTAGATTTTCTTGTAATCGAAAGCGCTGAAGTCGCTGTAAGCCTTTTTGGATCAGGTTTAGATCCTGATTGTTCCTATTCCCGATATTTTGGATATTTGTCACAGACTCTTTCAGGTCGCCCAAATCTTCAGCTAAGGCTTCGATTCGTTTGTCTGTTTCCTTGCTGTTTTGATTGCTGCGATAACTAAAATAGCTGGGGATAATCACAACTAAGACAGGCGTGAGTTTATCCACAAAGTCTATTAAATGGTTCACATGTCACCGCCTCCTATTTTGAGGCTGGCTTATCCGAATTGCCGATATTCGACATTTCTACCAGCTCAGCCACCTTAGCACGATAGCGTTTTGGGACTTCTTCAAGGGTGATCCACCCTAAATCAACTTGCATTGCGAAATAATTTGTCATCATTGCTGATCCTCCTTTAATTTTGATCTTGATTTGATTGATTAGACGATTCATGTTCTTCCTCCTCGTCTGCGCCGTTATTGGCGATAATTTGATTGAGCGTGAGCGTGACTGTTTTAACAAGTCGACGATTCTCGTTAGCAGCCTCTTCTGCTCTTGCGATAGCTGTTTCCATTTTAGCCATCAAGGCATTTGAGGCCTTAATAGCTTGATCCATCTCTTCGATTTTCTGGACAGACTCGGCCATGGCTCGATCTGAGAATTCAGACTTAAAAAGAGCTTCCAGAGCTAAATTAATTAGCTCTTTTTCGCTTTTGTTCGCATGGTCGCCAAGCACACGCTCTGAAAAGGTCGCGTAACCTGCGGAGGTGGACGCGATAGCGATTTCGGTGTGCGAAATCTTGTTATCATCGTCATAAATTGGATATTTCCCTACTACAGTCCAGTTTCTCATGGCTCTACCTCACTTTCTGGTGCTTCTTCTGCGCGTGGTTCGTATGCTTGCAATTGCTTTTCAAAATCCACGTTCCGCTCTAAAGCTTGCTGCAGTTGAGCTTGTAACTCTTCTTTTTCAGCTACAAGCGTTGCGATTCTTAATGATTTATTAGCGATTTCGATCGCTAAATTATTTTGTATGCTTTCGTTCATTTTTTCTCCTTTTATCCTACGTTCCGAACGATGTCCCAAGCGTTCTTCCTTGCTCTGATTAAGTTTTTCATAGCATCTGTCATCGTGACTTGACCGCTGGCTGCGTGATTTAAGATATTCCAAATCGCAGCTACGCTTTCCTCAAGCCGAATAAACTGCGTCGGGCTATCTGTGTCTCCTTTTGTGTTACGAGGCACAACAAAGTGTCGCGCCCAAATTTCTGAGTTTTTGTTCCAGACGCCGGGCGTCATCGCTTGCGTCACGACACTAAAATTCCAGCCATCATCACCCTGCGCGTGTCTCATGTAATTATAGTCTCCAAACTGGTAGATTTTATCGACACTGTTGTTCGAATTGTTATCAATCACTAGGCCAGCGAAAGAGACCGATTTCCAAGCGTTGGTTCCGTTTCGGTTACTACCGATGATGGTACGACCGTGATTCTGGCCGTTTTCCACTTTGTTTTCGTAGCGGATAAATTGAGTTGGATAGCCTGCCAAGACCCGCTTGATGGATGCATCGTCGTTGTAAAAGAGTACATGACCATCATTTAAGTTAATCTGCATCGCATCGTTTTGAGCGCTGATAGTCTTACCTTTCATCCACTCAATAAACGCTAACTCGATTTTAGACTTGATAAAGTTGGCATCTAATCCAACAATCTTGTTAGCGTTTAAGTTGATAATGTTAACGTTCGCAGCGTTGAGTGTCCCCGCTGCGATTTTATCCGCTAGCATGCTTTCGATCATCGCATTCTTGATGATCCCGTTGTCAATCAAAGTTCGCCCATCTAGATGGATAGACTCGCCCTGGATACGGACGTTCGGCCCAGTCGCATTGATTTGACTGACGATATCGCCATTTGAATTGAGGTTCTGCACCGCCCATGCATTTACTATCTGATACTGCACCGTGCGAAGACCAAGGTTTTTTGAGACCTCAACCTGAAACAGCTCATTAGTTAGAGCCATGCGGGAAATTTTATCTGTGACCTCTTTTTCAGTCGAGCCGATCAATCGCTCATAGAGCTTGCTTGTCTCTTGGACGCGCTGGAACTCGGTCTGGCTAGCCTTGCCTGCGATTTGCTGAGTAATCGTAGACAGCTGACCTTCTGCCGTCCGCTTAAACTCTGCCAGACTAGTCTTAGTCTCATTAAGACCAGTCTCGACCCTGCCAACCTTGTTTAAGGTCTCTTGAGCTGACTGCTTCCAGTTATTAAAGCTTGTCAGCGATCCGTTGGCTGTATTAAGAGCAGCTTGCACGGTGGTCAGTTGGCCATCAATTCCCTGCTTGTACTCTGCCAGCTTGGTATCTGCGTAGCTCTGGCCATTCGCAGGAGATGGCTGGTATGGCCGTTTCATGGCGCCCTCGTAAACGTCAATTTCGCTTATCCAGACGGTTGCACTGCGACCATTACTAGATCCCATATTGTCAAATCGCAAGGCAAACCCATCGAAATCACCGCTATTAAACTGGACTGTGATTCGCTCTGCTTGGGTTGGTGATAAGGTCTTAGTATATGTATGCAGGGTCTTCTTCCAAGCGTGGTCTGTGTTGGTCAGTAGACCAACCAGCGCCCGAAAACCTGAGACATTGCTCGACGCAAATGCAGTAAACGATAATGTATAATCTGTATTCCGCTTCAGCACGTTGTACTGATTTTGTTGCATAAATGCAATGGTCGCTTCGGTTGTGTCCAAGACAAACATTGTAGCTGTGTTGTTTTTAAAAAACGGGTGCTTTCGGTCTGCCGTAAGCTTGCCATTTGCAAGCCAATCCTTAAGACCAAGCTCTGTAGCGCCGTTTGAGACAAGATTAGGTCCGCCCGAATTCAGCTCCTCAAACCGTCTCGTCAGTCCTCGCACGTCCTCTGTGTGCTGAGCTTTGGCCACATAACCAGCCTCGACAGCCTTGCGCTCGGCTGTCAGTTGACGGGCTGTCTCTTCACGGGAGAAAGTGCGCAGAGCCTCTGAGCGCGCTCCGTCTGCGTTAACGTAGGCTTGTACCGCTGATAAGTCTGTCCGCAAGCCTTGGGCTGTCCGTTCAAAGACCGCCTTGGCCTCAGTGATGAGGCCGTCAGCATCTTCTGGAGCTGGGCTCCAATCTGTCTTAAATGAGCCTTGCTCTACCTTAACCTCCCAAACACTTTTCAGCTTTTGAGGGTCTTTGCGATAAGTGTTGACTCGCAGATGGTAAGTGCCCGTTGGTCGAGACCAGACAAACTCTGTTCCTGTCGTGCCAGTTTTGACATCTGACACGATTTGGTAGTTCGCCACGGCCTTGTCCATCAACCACAAGACAACATTATCTGACTCTTTTGAGCCGTTGTGCTGAGAATCAAAAATTCCATCAGTTTTCGCCGAAATTCTATATTTCTCATTTTGGACGAGGTATATAGATGTCTCGCTGTGATATAGGACTTGGTTATCAAAATTCGCAGGATTTCTGTTTGGCTTAAATGGGCCTTTTGAACCTTTCAACAGATTCCGTCCACCAACAGATAGACTCGCTATCTCCTCCCTCAGCTTCCCGGCCTCTGCCGTGACTAAAGTCTTATCTGCCTTGTCCTTGGTTGCGTTGACAATCTCTTGTCTAATGCCAGATGCCCGCACCTCAAACTCAGCTGTGCTGAGCTTTTGGTTGAGCTTGTTCTGCGTGTCAGTCTCGAGCGACTTGACAGACTGTTTGATGCTATCCGATAGCGCAGTCAAAGCACTGCTGTCAGCCTTGGTCTTGAGCCCTTCCCGCAAACTGGACACCCCAGCCTCGAGTGAGTCGGCTTTTTGTTTAAAGGTCGACTCGACCGTTGAGACACGCTCCTCCTGGTCCTCGTAGGCTGGTTGATAAGCTGGATAGTAATTGCCGACTGAGAGCATAGCGCTCTCGATCACGACCTGCAAACCAGCCGGGAAGCCGTAATTCGTCCCAAAACGGATAAAGACGTTGTTAGCCCGGTAGGTTTCAGCTGCGCCGGACAAATCAATTGTAAACTCAAAATGCTGGCGCTCAGTTGTTCCACCTTTAAAGACTAAGTCGCGGTAAGCATACCATGGACTGGCACCGAAGTGCACCATCACAGGCATATCTCTGGTTAAAGCGACTGGAAAAGTCACATCAAAAGACAAACGCACATAGTCACGCTTGAGCCTGTCCTTATTTTTCCAAAAATCTGGAGTGATAAAGAGGCGATAATCGTGGATCGCTTGCTCGTTAGTCGTAAATGACTGTGTTCGCGAGTTTCTAAAGTAGTTTCGGGAGCTTCCGGTCTGCACACTCGCAATCCGACTACTCAATTCCTGAGCAGTCTGTACGAGCTCCGACTTGCTGGCCTTGCCATCTGCCACATTGGCCAGCTCAGCCAGTCTGCGTGTAGTCGTCTGCTCGTAATTAGCTTGAGCAGATTTGACACCCGCAAGCTCTGTTTTGGTCTGGTTGAGCGCCTGCACTTGCTTGGCAATTTCGGATTCGGCTTGAGACTGCTTGGTGCGGATGTTGGTCAAGTCGCTTTTCAGGAGTGCCGTTTGGTCGCTAGCCGTTCTCTGCGCACTAGCAAAGTCAGATTTTAGCCGGTCTATCGCAGCCTGATTGGTCTGCTTAGCACCAGCTAAGTCCTGATTGAGCTTGGTGATAGCACCCTTGGCCGCCTCGATAGCAGAGGCATTGGTGCCGGCCGTGCGGAGGGCTTGGGTGGTTTGTTTGGCCTGGGTGACCATGGATTGGTTGATTCTTTTGACTTCAGCGTCAAATTTCTCGCCCACTTTAGACACATCTTCAGTATCGATGCGCTTTTCCCACATCTCTCCATTCCAGATGTAGAGCCTTTGATAAAGTCCGTTCTTCTCAAACCAAATATCCCCTACTTTATGCTCGATATTTTCATCTGGTGTTTCATTCCAAACACGGTTCCCTTTCGCATCAAGTAAGTATTTTGGTAGTTCGAAAGCCATTTCTGATTGGCGATTCTCAAGAGATTGCTGGTTCTTTTCCAAATCGTCCAAACGGCCTGCTAAGCCGCCCGTCATAGCTGACCGGATAGATTCTCCGACCAAGCCAAATTCCACCGATTCGTTGCGATCGTTTAAAAAGTCGTAAACAACTTTGGTCACTTTCGCATCATCTTCAGTAATTCCGATTTGCGGATAGTAAACAGGTACGATATCGCAGAGCTCAAGCTCTTCAATCCACCCGCGCTCAGCATAATCAAGCGTCTGCGCCAAATCCACATACTCAATCTTTGTGTTGATTTTAGGGGCACCAATGCGATTATTTTCCATGTACTTAATCGCTAAGGATTTTAGCTTTTCAGGTGTCGGGATGTCCTTCTTCTTGCTCTCTCCCACGCCTTCATCTTTAAATTCGCTGGAAAAATCAACGACCTTAATTCGACGGTTGGCATACATCGATACATACTTACTATCCACATAGTTTTCAGGAATGGTCACCAGAACGGGATCTTGTTGTCTCGAGTCACCTTCCTGGCTCTCCGGCGTATAAATAGCAAAAGGCACGACAGAAGTGTAAGCTGACTCAATGCTTTCGTCTGATTCGGCAGATAAGATATTTCGACCATATTCCAGGACAGTAGGTGCTCTACGACCAAGCCGCTTATGCAAACGGACCGTTTGGTTGTCAAACTCATATTCCCCGCCCCAGATGTCCAAAATGGATCCTTCTACTCCGCCTAAAGCAAGCCGGGCATTCTCCATTTTATCTACTAGGAAGGTGACGGGAAGCACCGTATCAATATCTGACCATGTGTCGAAACGATAGTCTCCTATCAAATTCTTCGCCCAAGTTTTTAAGGCTAAATCAGCTGTTCCAGATGCCTTGATTCCGTGCTTTATACTCATATACTCCAATTTGTGAGATATATGCTGCGCATAAATCTTGATCGTGCTAGAGCTGTCTTTGACGATGCGTACGATTTCAAATGTCTGGTTCTTGGTTCGCGTACCGGCATCAGCTTTGAATTTCATTTCTTTTTCAAATACAGATGCTAAGGGCCCGCTAGCTGGATATTCCAGATAAGCAGAGTAATTCCCATTGCGTTCTCTGGTAGCATTGCCTTTTAGAGCGTCAATTTCTCCAAGGCCATAGGTGTCAAACGTAGTTTCATTTTTGCTATATAAAATAGGTCTCAAATTTTCACCCCCCAATTCGGGATAATTGAGACTTGGAAATTCCCATCCCAAGAAATTTTATTCGACCCCATGTCAAGAGAAGGCTTTTGGTATTCTGGCGCACGCACCATCTTATCCCAAGCTGGCAAGTTACCAGAATAGACCTGGTTTGCAGCCATATCTAGTGTGATAGTACCTTGGATATCCTTTAGCTTTGTCTTGCGATCATTGATGACCAATGTCGTTGTGCCGTTCCCGCGAATTTCAATAACAGGCTTTGCAGGGACATTGCCCTTCCCTCTCAACGTCTGTCCATTAGTCAGATTCACCTTTGCTAGCCCATCTTTATAGTATTTGATGGGGTGACAAAGAAAGGTAATGTTTGTTTTACCAAATTGTCTGAGCGTCTCCTCTACACTAAAAGTTTCAAGGTAAGACGCTCGATAAACGAATTCCGGATCATAAGAAATAGTCAAATCGTGATAGCCTAAAACTCCTAGCCACTCACTGATAGCCGAGATATTCGTTGCGATAAGACCAGATTCGTTTACAAGATTGACTGGAAAACTTTTCTCTACAGCATTCAGTCTATTCTTACTCACCAGCAAATCACCATCTCGCCCTGGTACAGAAATCCTTTCTACTTCAGGAGAAGCTGCAGAATGTACTTTTCCTGCAGCAATTCCTAAACCAAATTCTTTATTCGATTTTCCGTTAAATACAAAATGGGTCAAGTCATTCTGCCTCCTTCCTGTCTAGTGTAGTAAGCTAACTCTCTAATCAACCTCTGCATAAATTCCGGCGTTAATTCGCGCGTGCCACCTTGGCCGCTCACGTTTAGAGTATAGTTTTGGTTCGGACGAGTAGCCTTTCGATTTCCAAGCTTTGTCTCTTTTAGCAGTTCTTCCATGAGTGAAGCCAAATCTTGCTCCTCGGTTTCCCGCTTCCACTCATTGATATTTTTGATCCGTTGAGTGATTTTAGCGACCTTGGTATTTTCCCAGCCTATCCCTTCAGCATAGAGTGGCATTCCCAAGGAATTCATCAAGTTACGCGTAAGCCCGGCTTTTAAGACCTTTGAGCCACGAGGTAGTGGCAAAATTACATTCCGACCTTCCGGGATAAAGGAAGTACCATCGGGCAAAGTAACCATTTCCTTGTAGAGCGTGCCTCGCTGGTCATTAACCATAGCTGGGCCACCCTCGTGGAAATTCGTTCCCTTCTCATGCCCGATAAAACTTCTTACAGTCTGAATGACTGTTGTAATCGTCCGTGGAATGCTGTTGAGGACTCCAATAACTCCCCAGGCCACCCCTGACGTATTGTCAACGGCGGTAAGGTGCTTGGTCGGCGTAGGAGTGCCGTTGAAGCTGTTCAAACCGCCAATACCTTGGCTAGAAGCGCCGAGGACAGAGCTTGGGTCTCCTGTAAACATCTTAGTCGGAGCTGCTGTTCCGTTAAAGCTGTTAACCGCTCCAATCGCTTGATTTGACGCATTCTGGGTCGGTGTGGCATCAGACGGTAGCGGTTTAGTCGGGGCAATCGTGCCGTTAAAGTTATTAACTGCTCCGATAGCTTTCCCAACCTCTACTACTGCCGAAGTAGAGTCACCGTTCAGATTTTTCGTAGGCACGATCAAGTTGCTAAAGTTCAAAGCAGCCCCAACCGCTTTGCCAGCTTCTGCCACGGCAGATGTCGAGTCGCCTTTCAGCTCTTTTGTCGGAGTGGCAGCCTGATTCCACATATCCAGCTTGGCGATACTTAGCCCTGTATTTAAAAGGGCATTATCTCCATTGACCAGAAGGTCCTTAGGGAATGGATCAGCCATATCCCAGTTTTTCAGGGTTTCTGTAGAGCGAGAGACCACCTTTCGAAACTCCTCATCTGTGGCCAGGAATTCTTTCTGCTTCGGAGTCAGCTTATTGTAGCCTTCCAAGGTCTGCTTAGCCAAATCCGCCTTGTTCATCATGTCCTCGCTATCCATCAGGAGTTGCTTGGTTTCGGCAGGCATACTATTCCAGATGGCTAGGTGTTGCTGACTATCAAAGATGGCCTGCAAGCCAGCCTGATTTTGGACGATGAGTTTCTTCTCTTCCAGAGACATTCCTGCCCACTTGCCAGACTCGACCAGAGCTTCAGCAATCGTTGCCCGAGCATTGGTATTCAGCTCCGCTTCCTTAGCGATAAACTTCAACTGCTCCCAGCCCTCAGCAGATTTGACCGCTTCACCAATGACTTCCTTGACGTTAGACTTGACCTCAAATTGGTTATTTTTATTGATATTTCCAACCAAGAGAGACCAGGCATCATTTGCCTCCTTAGTCGTGGCTGACATCTCACTGCTGTATTTAGCTAGGATACTGTGTGAGTTTCCTGCTTCCCTAGCAGCTTTAGAGGCTTTCTCTCCGATTTCTTCATAGGACAAGCCGTAGTCTTCGAGTAGTTTCTTTGCTTCCTCCCAGTAGTTCCAGCTATTCCCTGTTCGGAGTTTGACCTTATCATCCAGAGTCTTCATGACTTCCAGATATTTCGTTGCCAAACCTTCCATAGTTTGATTATGCTCACTTTCCAGTTGCTTCATCTTGGCATTGTATTCCTGCCTTGTGAGCAATTTAGAGCTGAGCATCTCTTTCAACTCTGCTTTAGACTCTTTATACAGGCTATTTTCTTCTTTCATAGCCTTTTCTAAGCTCTTCCTAGAGTGCTCGAGTTGAGTCTCGTTTAGGGTGATAATATCCCCATTTAGGGCCTGCAATACTGCTTTCTGTTCTTTAGCAGATAAATTCATGAGTTCCAGTTTCGCAGAAATCATCTCTCTTTGATTATTGAGGATGATTTCTTTTTCTTCTTTGGAAAACTTGCTCGCATCACCGTTATGACGTTGATAGATATCATTGATTTGATTCATCATCGTCTCGGTATTGCTCACCATCTGGTTATTGTATTCCTGAGCTTTAGCGACCTTTTCAGGACTAATCCCCCACTTGTCAGCTAGCTCTTGAAGACGTTTATTTGCTTTGTCAGCAGAGCTAACCACTTCTTCATAGAGCTTTTTAAAAGATCCTGCAACCTTATCCGCATCACCAGCATGTGTCCCAAAGTTAGCGACTGTGTTGCTAGTTTCGTCTACCACTTTCTGGAAGCTACGCAGGTCACTACGAGCCGTTTCGCTCAGTTGCGTGCCAAACTCTTCCGCTTTGATGCGAGCCTTGTCTTTCTCATTTCCGAGATAGACCAAGCCTGCCGTAACTAAGCCGATACCTCCAATCATAAGACCTATCGGGCCTCCTAGAGCTGCCATAGCTTGGCCTAGCAAGGTAGTAGAGCCAGATGCTGTCGCTGTAGCAGTCCCTAGTGCTGTAGTAGCTGCGCCTGTTTCGGTTATTCCAGCTGTTACAGCTTTTAAGCCCCCAGCCACACTCCCGACTTCTCTAATAGTTTTCAAAGTTCCGACAAGCTGACCTATAGCCTTTGAAGCGCCGCCGATACCTTTCATGAATCCGCCTAAGATTGACAAACCGCCTCCGAGGAGCTTCAAGGTCGGCCCGATTGCTGCCGCTAACAGCCCCCACTTAATAATACTTTGTTGCTGTTCGGTGCTCATATTATTAAAGGCTTTAGCCATGTCAGCTAGATTGGTGATCCACGGCTTGGCTGCATCGAGACCGTTTCTTAAAGCTTGTAAGAGAGGACCGCCGAATTCGATAGCAATATCTGTCAGCTGATTCTTAAACATCTTCAGCTGAGATTCCGTTGTTGCATACCGTTTGTTAGCCTCGTTCGTCAGAGCTGTATTTTCTTTCCAAGCTCGGCTAGAGCGATCAACCGCTGATGACATCTTGTCCGAAGCAAGAGCAAGAGATTTCAGCATGTTGCTTTGTCGAATGCCCTTCATATCCAAATCGTCAAGAATGCCATTGACATTCTCTCCGGACTTATGAGCATTTTCCAAGCCCTTGATAAAGGCTTGTAGCGCTTGGACTGGCTTTTCTTTCCATGCTTGTTGGAATTGCTCGGCAGTCATGCCAGCCGTACTCGCAATCAGCTCTAATTTTTCAGCTGCGCCTTTACCTGTCAGAGACACTGCGTTACCAATGGCCGTCAGCGTTTGCGTCATGGCAGTACCACCTGCCTCGGCTTCGATACCGACCGAGCTCATAGCTGTAGCAAGACCAAGGATATCTGGAGCTGTCAGACCAGCTAAACGACCACCCGCAGCTAGACGATTGGTCATCTCTACGATATCCTTTTCAGTTGTTGCGAAGTTATTCCCAAGGTCAACGACCGAAGCTCCGAAGCGTGAGTAATCATCCGAGCTCAAACCCATGATATTAGCGACTTTCGCGATAGCCGTTGCCGCCTCTTCAGCGCTCAAGTTAGTTGACTCGCCCATGTCAATCATGGTACGAGAGAACTTCAAGATATCTTCCGTTTTAATTCCCAGCTGACCAGCTACTTCCGCTACGTTAGCGATTTCTACTGCGCTTGCTGGCAACTCCTTAGCCATCTGACGAATGCCATTGGATAGTTTCGTATAAGACACTGTGGCGGTTTCGTCCACTGTCTTCTTTACCCCAGCAAAGGCAGATTCATAGTCGATAGCAGCCTTGATTGCAATACCCGCACCAGCCACAAGAGGAGCGGTAACACCTTTTGTCAGGGCAGATCCTACACCACTGAGCTTCTGGCCTGCTGATTGAAACTTAGACCCCATGTCGTACATGGCTGTCCCGACTTTTGTCCAAACACTAGACTGGATATTGATTTCGTTTGCTAGGGTGACGTATTTTGCCTGCAACTCTGCCACTTTTGCGATTGTATCGCTCATAGCGGATTTTGCACCTAAAAGATCGGCCTTTTGAGCAGCCGTGGCAGTAGAAACCTCACCGATTTTATTTTTTAGATTGTTGTAATGCTCGGTTTGCCTTGCCAAATTAAGCCGATAAGCTTCTAAACTTTTTCCAGTCTCGGATAATATGGCTTTCATACCGCTCAATCCTTGCGACCCTTTTCCAGCATTTTTGAAGCTCTTTTCCATCGCGTTCAAGGACTTATCTAGGCCTCGTAAGGCCATATTTATAGTCCTTGAACTTGCCATAAAAGGAGCAATATCGAGAGTAGCCGTTGCTACTAAATTACCTAAGTTACTAGACATTCATCCTCCTTTCTAGCCAAATAGGAATGGAAATGCTTTATCTAAAGTGGTTTCTTTTTCGATTTCTTCTTTCTTCACTTCCATAGCCTTTACCATGAGTTCGAAGTCAGACATCTTCATTCTTTTGATATCCAGGATAGAATATCCGTCAGATATCAATTGCTGAAACCATATCAGTAAGTTATCTCGGGCTTCTTCTGGGCTTATTGTTCTTTTTTTTCGGAATCTTCCTCGGTTTCTTCGGAATCTTCCTTGACACCAAGGGCAGCTAAATATAGAGAGTTCAACGTCTCTAAAATGCTCATATCCGCCTGTTTCAAGTCTGTCACGGTGAATTGCTCACCAAACATCGAAACAAACATCTTCAAGTAGCTTTCGTTCAACTTGCGATGTTCTTTCGGGTCTTGCGCTTTTTTCACGTCTTGGACCAATGCTGTTTGGCGTACCTGGTGTTCAACCGCTAGCAGATTGTCTTCTACATTGATATAGTCTTTGGTGAATTCCTTATCCACCCCACCTTGCTTTAGTGTGATTTTAAACATTTCCATCTCCTTTTTTTATAAAAACGAAAAGCTTGGATTTTAAATCCAAGCCTTATTATTAGACAACGGCAGCCCCTAGACTTCTAGGAGGGGAAGCCGGAGAACCACCGCTTATGACTTTGGGAAGACCATCTCGCGGAATTTCGTTTCTTGGAATCCAGCTGCATCTTCACGACCAACAACAATAACCAATCCCTCATCTTCGTTGCCACGGGCTACGAAGCTTCCAGAAATTGTATCTGTTTTTGGATCCGGTGAACCATCTTTGGTCTCTAAGTCCATTCCAGGAAGTGAGAACTTACCTTTTAGCAAACCAACCCAAATCTTCTTGCCATCTTCACCAGTGGTCTTAAAGATACAAGCAATATCTTGAGGAGTAAGCTTCTTGCTGTATTTTTCAATTCCATTCTCCACTTCGATTCCGTAAAAATCTTTGCGGGCTTCACTTGGCAAATCAAGCCAAGAGATCTCAAGTGTTGTACCTGTGATACCAGACGACAATACCACATATGGCCCATCATCTGCTGCAATTGTGTTTAATTCATTCGTGATGTCGATTTTAGCTGTTTTCAAGCCAGGGATCTTTTTAGTGGTTGGCACAAGGTTTTTATCTGTGACAACACCGTATTCAAATCCACTCAAACCAAATTTAACTTTAGACATTTATTTATTTTCCTTTCATTTCTTCGGAATCGTCCCAATCAAAAAAACGATATTTTCTTACGTTGATTAGTAAGTCAATATCGTTATCTTTATATCTCGGGAGTTCGCTAGCGGTATATCTTTCAAAACCGCCTGTTTCTAAAATTTCATCCATCATTTTCGCAATCTTTTCTGATTGACTTGCTGTTTCACACCAAAAGTTTATAGTGATCCTAGTCTCCATCGCTAAAACCTTATCGTCTGAATGTTCGAAAGGTCCTTGGTAGGTTGGATAGATGCGCATAAAAGGAGCAAGTTCCTTACGCAAAAGATTTGTAGGCTTTTCAGGGATATCGTAAGTAAAGATTCCTTGTTTAAAACCAAGGCCGTACTCTTTACCTCGCATATTATCCAAAAGCTGATTAAAATCATTATTTTGGCTTAATAACTTATATGCTTTTGTTTCAGCTACCATAATCCCAAACCTTCCTTTACTTTCTGAGCATAAATTTCTTTCGCTCTCGGAGTCATTTCAGTAATGGTTTTTTCTTTAAAGCTCTGAGCTTTTTGGCGACTTGTTCCCGTATCCGGAAAGTGAATCCGCCACCCAGTTTTTTTGCCATAACCGATATCCTTAGAGATAAGACCTTCATTTGCGCCCTTAAAACCAGTGACCACCGTATCATCTTTCGCGTGGACATCCTCCACGATAAAATATTCTGGTGTATTGACTTTCAATTGCTTCTCAAATTCATTCGCTACTTCCGTCACAGCTGCTTTGGCCGCTCTGGGAGCTTTTACTTGCAATTTCGTCAAGTTGCCTAAAATCTCATTAAGACCTTTTGTCATATTCGTCTCTTAACGATGATTTTGTCGCAATCAAAGCTGTTTTCATCTGCATCAATCGCGACTATATCGTATTCCTTTTTATTGTATTCAACATGAGCCGAGCTATCAAAAGGAGCTTTAGGATGATGTCGAATGTAGAAGGTTTTGATTTCTTCTGTCTCAATCATCCCTTTAGCCCGCTTGTTGGCGGATTGCTTAACCCCTTCCTGAAAGTCTTTTAAAGAGGTTCTAACAACCTCTGCCCAGCAAGTATAGAGGTCTTTGCGAACCGGAGAAATAACCTCTCCGTCTTCATTTTGCCCTCCTTGCTCCGAAAAGAAGGTGATTCTAGTGTTCATCTTTCGAGTTCTCATCTAGTTCTCTCCTTGTGCGTAGTTGATGGATGATATTTAAAACACCGTTTGCCAATGGATAACGTTCACTATCCGCTGACAACCCACGGTGTTCGTACTCTTCTTTTACTTGCTTTTTAACAGCAATCTGGAATTTTGCATATTTCGCAAAATCTTCTGGTGTAGCGTTACTGTCTATCGCAAAACAAATCTGATCCTGGGCAGACTCAATCATTTCTTTAATGATTTCATCCTCAAAATCATAATCAATTTTGCAATAAAGCTTCACGCCATCTAGTATATTTTGTTCAACAGGCATGAGCACCTCCTATCAAACAATCAGAGCCAAAAGCTCCGTTTTAGTCGCTGATGGATTATAGCTAATATTCTTGCTATCTAGATAATCCATAATTTCTTGTTTGGTGTTGGCATTTGTTGGTTTCGCCGCAGAAACAGCGGCGTTTTTAGGGAGTATAGGTTACAAAGTAACCAGCTTTTTTATCAGCTTTCTTCACATCAAAGCGAACAACCGCCTGAAGATATTGCCCATAAATTTCACTGTCTGCCCAGCGAAGACCAAGCTCCTTGCGATCCACAAACAAAACAGCGCGGTTGATGTCTCCGACAAAGGCGTGTGCTTCGCCAGCATTACCAAGCACTTCATCAGCAACAACGAACACTGGATGACCTAAGAAGACTTTCCCAGAAGCTGACACAATGGAATCTTGCAGCAGATAACGACCGTTCTTATCTTTGAGAGTGTCCAGAGCTTGATAGAAACTTTGAGAAACTACAAAAGACACACTATAAGCCGGGTCGAGATTCACGTTCAAGATTTCCTTGATTGCGTCTAGTCCATTAGCCGTTTTCGCTTCAAATGTTTTCAACACCGCTGCAATAGCATCATTGGTTGTGTTGACTTTGATTTGAGAGGCTGCTTCTGCTACAATCGCTAGCAAATCAACATCTGCGTCATCGATTGATTCTTGAGACACTGGAATTGCTCCACGGTAAGTCTGCACCTCCCAGCTCACATTTTCAAACTCTGGTTTCGCAAGCGCCGGATTTTTTTCCAACTCTGCAACACTTGCCATTTTAGAGGTTGCTTGTTTCAGAATTGGATATTTACCGCTTGCTTTTTTAGCGCTGTGAATTGAAGTGAACTGTTTTAAGTCTACGACTGTCTTCACTTCGCGGACTGGAGTTGTCACAAGCTCTTCGCTTGTCACAGGCTTAGTTCCGTCTTTTTTCAGCCCATCTGTTTTAGGGTCAATTGCATTTAGTGGGATGAAAAGGTCATTTCCTTCAAATTTTAATTCAGATGAAGCTGTTGCCCCTTTCGAATGTAACCAGTCATTCACTGCGTCTCGAATTGACTTTTCTTCTGACTCGACAACGTGTGTTGCAGCAGCTGCAGCTGGTTCTCCCTTGATATCTTTAAAGAGTTTCAAGTCGCCTTCCAGTGCTGCTAAAGATTCTTTCTTAGCATCGATGTCCGCACGGATTTCGCGCCCTTTTTCAAGATCTCCTTGTGCCAAGATTTCTTTTAATTTAGCCGTCTGAGCAGAAATTTCAGCTTTTATTTGAGCAATTCCTGCTTCCAATTCTTTGATTTTTTCATCAAACATAGATTTTTCTCCTTTTTTTGAGTATAAAAAATAGGACCTAAAGTCCTTCTAGAATTTCTTCTTTTTCGATTTCTCGTAGCATGTTTTGAATTTCAGACTTCCGCTTGCTACGGTTAGCGTAAAAGTCATCAATAACCGCTTGTGGCAACAAGCCATTTTCCAGACTCGCTACCGCTCCGACATCATCAAAGGTCATCACTTCATCTGCAAAGCCTTTCTCAACTGCAACACTGGCTGACATAAAAGTTTCATTTTTCATCATGCCCAGAATTTCTTCTTCGCTCAAACCAGTTTTAGCGACGTAGGCATTTACGATTGCTTGGTCGCTAGCTTTTAACGCATTAGAAGCCTTGTCCAAGTCATCGCTATTACCAGACACCCAGTTAAATAGCGCTTTGTGAATCATAATCTGCGCTGTTGGACTGATAAGAATTTTATCAGCGCCCATGATGGCTACACTAGCAGCACTCGCCGCCATACCCGTCACTTCGACTGTGATGTGCCCTGGATAACTTTTCAAAGCTGTGTAAATCTCGCTTCCGACAGTCACCAGACCACCGTTTGAATTGACTTCCAGCACAATGTCGCTATTGTCTTCTGGAAAAGCATCCGTGATCGACTTAGCACTGACAGCTTCCATTCCGAAATAGTCATAGGCTTCTTGACTATTATTTGGAATCAGCGGACCTTTCATCTTGATTCGTTTCGGCATTTCTTGTCTCACCTCCTTTCATTGTCTGGTATTCCTCTTTCTTATCCAGAAAGACATAGTTTAGGCTGGATTGATAACGATCCATATTCGGGTCGCTAGAGCGTTCCTTGCCAAGTTCAATCAAGGCTTGGTTAGGAGTCAAAATCTGATTATTTACCAACTTGACAATCTCATCTACATTACGACCAGTTACGCTACGGGTATCAAACTCAATCCGATACTTTCGCCGTTCGTCATTATCCAACACTTTTAGGCCTAGCTCGCTTGTAATCGCGTCGAAATAAAAAGGCAGGTCGTTTGTGACATAATCCTCCATCAGCTGCGCTACGGACTGGTTAGGGCTATTTACGCCCAATTTATAACTAGGCACGCGCAAGGCTTTGGCAATCTGAGCTGTCGAAAAGTTGTTGGAAGTAATCAGCTGTAGGACATTCGTATCGATTTCAAGTGGTGTGTACTCCTGAGTATCGTCAAAGACTAGCGGACTACCGCCTGTCGAACCCTCCCGCATCTTTTCAAAGTCCATCCGGGCTTTCTTGCGGGCTTCACCGTTCAACTGCGCACCTTTTAATTTAATAATTCCGCTCGAAAAACCATCACGGAAAAATTTAATCAAGGTATTCAGACCGCCATCTTGTAGAGAAATTTCATCTCCCAAAGATAGCAGTGGCGATCTTCCTAAAATCGTATCGTGACTAAAGAACTTCCAGTGAATGACATCAGGAGCCTCACATTTGACCGTAGCGCCCGTTAAACGGTCGGTAAAGGTATAAATCAACCTATGGTCGTTTGTCTCCTCTACGGTCGTTTCTGACGGCCTGTAGAACTGAAACTGCAGCGCATTACCAGTCTTAGGATCTCTCAAGATTCGGGAGAACGAATTGCCGGTTAAAATCGCATTAACTGTCATAGCAAATTTCCAGGTTCGAGCAGATGTGTTTCCTGTTGATTTCACGTTCAGAAGATAATTGATTTCTTCGTCTTGCTCGATATTGCCTGTAGTGTCTTTTTTCAGCAAAGGAAAGCGGGCCACATCACCAGCGATAATAGATACAGCTGTTAAAATGTCGCTGTTTTTCAAGGCTGAAACTCCAACATATTCAGGGGAGTAATTCCCACCTATCACTGAAGTGATATAGTCGTCATAAGACACCTTAGAAGATCCTAATGGTTGAAAGAAACTCATTTCTTTTCTCACCTCCTTTCTATTTTTGGGTATAAAAAAAGCACCGTTTGGTGCTTTTTGCTAAATGAATAGCAATCTAAAAGTTTCGCGTCCTTTAGGTGTGATGAGAGTTTGTGTGCCGGACCATTTTGTTTTTTCATTAAGGGACTCTTTAACCTCAAACAAACCGTCATTTTTATTAGCTGCCGGTTGCAACTTGCCCTTCTTATCACGATAGATATATTTCTTCTCTAGTAAAAAATCAATAAATTTGCGTTCCTTGATTTTCAGTTGTTTAGCCGTTTCACGGAAGCTAGTCAACAAGTTCCTATCAACCAATTCATCGAAATACTCTGCTTTAGGTTTCATAACCATGTTCTCGATGCTCAAAATGGACTTTTCGGCCTCTAATTTAAGATTGCGGTCTTTTTCTTGTTTGAGCTGATTTGCGAGCTGTATGAGGAAATCTGGGCTTGTCAGAGCCTGCTCCAGCGTTTGGTCGGTCATATAAGCGCCGTTTTTGCGGATGGATGGTAAAACTTCACTAGTAACCCAGTCTGCAAATTTCTCTGCTTCTGGTTTACGGGATTGAAAAACAAGTTTATAGAAATTCGCTTCGTTGATGAAGTTTGCTTGTTGAGTTCGTCCTAGACTGTCGATGATGTCACTAGTAGTGACGCCATCTTTATTTAACCTTTCAATCGTTTTACGAGGATTGCTTAAATCTAGAATTCGGCAACAATCATTAAGATTAAAATAAATCTGATTATTGATAGTTGCCGTCCGCACTTCTCCGAATTGTTCGTTTTTAAAAATTTGTAGTTCCATTTTTATCGTCCTTTCTCAATAATAGTTGTGTGCTCTTCGATCAAGCTGTCTAAACGAAACGTGATTAAGTTAAGTAAAGCAAAATGTGCGCCATGTGCTACAATTAAATCATAATAAGAATAACAATCCTCAAAATTAGGTTTCTTGGCTAACCATTCATGTAAAATATCCAGGCTTTCTCTAATTTCAGTGGTACGGGCCACTAATTCTTCGTAGCTGTCTAAAAGTTTATTTTTTGCCATTATAAAAACTCCTTTGTAGTATGACAAAGAAGCTCTTTTCTGATATAATGATTTCAGAAAGAGTTTCTTTCGTGCGATAGCTTAGAACCGACTGTTTGGCGATAGGGGTTCTAGGCTATTTTTGTTTATTTAATTCTTGATATAACTTGTCAATACCTTTTCGGATAACACTAGATTTCGTGCTATCCGTTTTTTTTGCAATTTCTTCAAGTTTATCAACCGTTTCGTCGTCAACTCGAACTCGCAACATGGTATTTTTAGGCTTATCTTTGAATTGTTCTTTTCGTGCAAGCAATTTACTCACCTCCTTTTTGTTGCTACAATGTTAGTATATAACTTTGTAGCAACAAAGTCAAGAGTTTTTTAAAAAAAGTTTAAAATATCAAAAAAGCATCCGAAGATGCTATTTTTTTACTCCCATATGGTAGTAGCTGTTCTGACCTTAATATTTTGTTCTGGCAACTCTTCATTATCTCCGTAAAGTATAGCAAAATCGACAGTAGAGTTTTCTTTTATTGTAATCACACTACCGTTTATAACTGCTCCACTATCACCAGTAAACATAGAATCAAAAAATGGATATGTCCCATCTTCTAGCTGCGGGAAAAAGCCTCTTACATCAAAATCAACTGGTTTCGAACTTGTGTTTTTGAAAGTCATTCCAACGACAACAACACCAGAGTGTTCATTCACCGTTTTCAGTTTTTTACTTGTATCAACTCTAGCATAGTTAATAGTCAGTTTTCCTGCAGTATAATCGACTTCTTCTTTAAAATGCTCTTTAAACTTCGCTGGCAACACAAAATCTGTCATATTGTTTATGACATCCTCAGAAGCATAGCGTCTATAAAAAGCATTCGCTGCCTTCAAAAGTGAAGTGCTTTTGTCTTCTTTGCCGGAAAGGAAAGAATTCTTGCCATTATCAAGTTGATAAATATCTTTATCTCTCTGATCGTAATAAACATTATTACTTTTAAGGGCTTCTTCTATCCCGTTTGCATACATTCCAGCTAAATAAATAATAACCACCAAGAAGGTAGAAACTACAGAAAGAAGGATAGTTGACCAAAATAACGGCTTCTTGTATACAGGTTTCTTCAATTCGTACACATTCTTATCATCATCAATGTACACCGGAGCAATCTTTTCTTTTGACATATATTTATAACCTCCTAAATTTAATTCATTTTATCAAATTTTAAGAGGGTTTACAATATCACCGCTTCCAAAACGGTTTTTTCAATTGCTTCAAATCATCTTTGATTTTGTCAAATTCCGCATTTGTTGCTTCCACATTTTCTCCACATGCGATCTCATGACGTTCCTGTGATTGGCGCAGCGCGCTCAACTCACTATTAAACGTAGTCAATTTTGCATACAGGTCGAGATTTTTACGACTCAATGCAAGCATGTCTGATCGCAGCTGTTGCACTTCCCGCACCAAGCTTTTTTTCTTTTTGATTCGTTTGTTCATTCGATTCTCCTTATTTTGTTTTATCGATATATACCCCTAAAAGGCATAAAATAACCCCGGTAGAAATATAACCTACAATCTCCCCGACTAGGAAAAGACCGTAAATTAAAAATCCTAAGCCAGCTAGCAATAGGATTGTGTGTATTTGGTTTAGTAATCTCAAAATAGTGAACCTGCCTCCATAATTTTTTCATTTGTCCAATACCCCGAACCGTCAAACGGCTCCAGATAACAGACAGCAAAAGCATCTAAAAGAGCATCTAGTGGATCAATTTTATTGCTCTGTTTATCCTTGTCAATCCGCATCCCGTTATTATCGACTTTCACGCGCGCATTGTTAACGGCCATTGTCAACAATTGATTCCCTGAATGCTTGATAAGACCTTTCAACACATCGTCTCTAAATTGCCGAGTTGGCATATTTAGGACCATTGTGTTCTGTCTCACCTCGATCAATGGCCATTCCGGATGTCGTTTTTCAATCATGGCAATTAAGGAGCTAAACTGATAAGGGTCAAAACAAATCGCTTGTAATTCCCACTCATTCACATAGACCATTTCCTCAATCTTTTCTAGCACCCGTTCATCATCAATAACTCCACTTTCAAGTGTGGTAATCTCACATTCACCCATGCGCTCTAGGTTTGTATAGCTCACACCGTCGCGCTTCTCCTTGGCCACAAGACCGTATTTTGTGGCAATAAAAGAAAAACTATCCACATACCAGTAGTCATCCATCTGGATCATAGGCGAGATGGCAAACAAGTCACTGACCTTTCCGACATCGACACCAATCCAGACCCTGCGTTTTCGAGTGTCTGGTTTTTCGTCGAGCTTGGCCTGCGCCCAGCTCTGCTTATCCATGTAGGATGTTTCTGATGATTGCCGCCACATATTAAAGTTTTTAACCAAGACCTCATTCACTGTCCCGGTCTCAAGAGACACCTTCCTACGTTTTCGCAAGTAATTCATGATTTTATCGTAAAGCGCTGGTACCTCAAGGATAGGATTCGACTTTATCCAGTTAGCTTCATCTGCAATCTCCTCTTCGTTATCTTGTTCTGCGATAAAAGCAAAATATCCATCATCTTCTACTTCCTCATTCAAGATTTTCTCGATATATGGATATTCAATCGTGTGCATTGGGACATTGAGATCAAGCCCCGCCGTGGAAATAATCAGAATTAGTGGATTGTCCAACTGGCCTTGACCAGATTCCAAAAGTTCAATCATTTCATTTGTTTTGGACGCTGCGAACTCGTCCAGTACACCAACATATGGTTCAAAGCCATCTACAGCCCCTGTATCGCGACTTAACGGACGGATGTAGGATTCATCCACCAAGTTTCTCAACTCTTCCCTGACCCGCTTTGTAGCCTTCCTGACATCCTCATCTTGAGCCCTCAAGGCGTCCAATTGTTTCCGAGCCATCTCAAAAGCGATTTTAGCTTGAGTTTTATCATTTGCAGTACAAAATAGCTGTCTTGACATGGCTGGATTGCGACCGAACAGAAACTCATAAAGTAAGATACCAGCCACAAGAATTGTCTTACCATTCTTGCGGGCCAGAGAGATCATCGCTTTCCTGAAGCGCCGGATAGAATTATCTGACTTCCTGCGCCAGCCGTAAAGACTAGCCAGAATAAACTTTTGGAATTCGGCCAGAGGATAAGGCTTGCCAGTTTTGACATCTGGAAGGATTTCGATAAAATCAATTGGATCTTGAGCCTTATTTGGAATATAGTCATAATGGAAAGACTTTTGAGAAATCTTTTTCAAGTCATTCAAGTGACGTAAACATGCTTTAAAAACTTTCTGACTAACAATCCGTTTGCCATCAACCACGCTTTTTGCATAATCAAAAGCTACATCACGATATTTACTCGCAATCGGCTTATAGTCATATTTTATTGCAATCCCTCCTTTCTGATAAAAACACAGACCGTGCAGGAATCGAACCCACGACTACAAGGTTGGAGCTTGTTATGTTTCCTCTACACCAACGGCCTAAACTAAAAAGAGGGAATTTCCCTCTAATATAAAAATCATTTCATTTTACCAACCATTTTTATTGTCAATTCAGTAAGTTCTCCAGAACTCAAAACAATACTGTAACTCGTTACTCCATCTAATGGCTTTCCGTTTAATACGATTCGTCCACCCTCGGTTGAAAATTCATTTAACTCACGATGTTTTTTCCTCTTCTTCAAATAGTGTGGTCTATACCTCATCGTCTATCCTCCAAACTTATCAAAAATACTAGTTTTCTTTTCTTCGACTTGTGGCACATACAATTTCATCCGACTATCTACCGTCAGACCAAGCTGGGCCGCTGCGCGTGTTAAGTTAGTAGTCGCACGTTCTAAGCTATAAAGCATTTTGTTAGGCAGGACCGTCCCTTTTTCATTCACATAAACATAGCCTTTTTGTTGCAGACCACGGGATATTTCCTTGTAAACCGCATACCAGGTACAATACGTTTCTAAAACAGCTCGATCTAGATTTCTTAGGGGTAGCTTTCGCAAATCATTGATCACTCGTTTATATTCTGCTTTTGCGATAGGATCAAAATGTTTTGGTGGTGTAATTTGCAACGCATCAAAACCATCAGAAGCCTTGTCCTGTATGCTTTTACGAGCTATTTTCTCTTCCTTGGTTAAGTGCTTCTTGTTATTTTCAACAATCTTCATTTTTCTCCCCAAAATTGACACCTCCTTTACTAAAATGGCTATTTTTAAAGTTTCAAAAAGGGAATTTTTCGTACAGAAAAGGCCGCGTCCTTTAAAACCGAAACAATATAGCCCCGTTCAAAAGAATAGGGGGCAATTTCCGAACATTAAAAGAATAAAAATTATATTTGTTCGACTGTCGTTTTCAAGACTTGACAGCTGATTGACAGGTCAGAGCAGACCATTTCGGTCTCTAATCGCTCTTGCATCGTTGCATCTCTTGCAACTTGCTTTCAAGTTCTTTCTGTCTAGTCTTCTATTCCAATCTTTTTTGATCGGAATCACATGATCTGTCATCGTTGCTTCTTCACCACAATACTCACAAATATAATCATTCTCGAGCAGAACGATTCGACTAGTCTCTTTCCAAATTTTTGAATTGTAAAACGCTTTGACTTCTCGATCATACTTCCACCTCAAACGATTGTATTCTTTGTATTCGTCTGAACGTGAACCATAATCACTTAATGCTCTTCTTCCGTGCTGCATCGTTAGTTTTTGTGGTCGCATACCTTCTCACCAAACTTTTTTAGTTCAATAAATAAAAATAGCAGTGGTGTGTACTGACCCCAAAAGTTAGATTTTTTTCTGTCTAACTTTTGGGGTGCAGTTCAGTGTTCTGCCCTTTTTTGATACTACTATAATAGCACGTTGAAACTGCCACGCACTGACAATCACTGCCATTTACTGCCAAAGACTGCCATTTACTGACAGAAGCGGTCTAAATCGCGTTTAGCTTGTCTAAGTAAACGATAGTAGGTTCTATCGCTGCAGTTCAACTCATCCATCACTTGCCACTTGGTCATCTTGTCGATATAAACCAAGCTCAATATAGCCTGACTATCCGTATTATCCAGAGAGTCAATCAGCCCCTGCAGTTCTCTTTGCTTTCTGATAGCTTCAGCGGTCTTCTGCTCTATTTCTTCCTTAGCGGTTATCAACTCGACATAGATATCATCTTGCTTACGCTTAACCCCTCCTGAAACTTTATCGGCCGAAAATTTCTGGCTAGACAAGAGCGAGGCTTCGACCTTGTCTCTTCGTCTAATCAAACTTGCAATATATAGATCAAGGTTTCTTAAATCCTTTAAAATAGCTTTCGCCTTACTCACTCTCTGTCTCCTTTTTATGATATAATAATCTTATTGTGATTTTAGCTGAGGCAGAGAGTGTCTTGGCTTTTTTTATCGTACAAATTCGTTGATCAGGTCATGGATAAAAGACTTCCAATCAGATTCTCTAAAGGCCAAGAAACGATCTACAGTAAGATTTCTAAGTCTTTTATAGAAAAGTATCTTTAGTTGAATTGATTCACCTACAGTCAGTAAGATACCAGGGAAGCGATGTACAGAATGTAATCTATTCCCGTATCCAGAAATATCTAAATGTATTAACATTTCTGGATATAAATATCCAACATTAGCTTCAACTTTGAAATCAACTTTGACCTCTTCTATAATTGGAATCTCGTTAAAAATTGGTCGTGCAGAAAGTAATGGCGACGGGGTTTCTTGTCTTTTTCTTCTTCCTAAATACGGATATTTACAAGGTTTCATGTTAGTCACCTCTCAATTCCATAGTATTCATAGCCACATGGTTCACAACAAAAACCATAACTATTAAAATATTCATCAAATACTCCAATCTGGCTATCACAAACAGGACAATGCGTCCTGAGGTATCTTTCTCCTTTGTTCAGGCCGCTCAAAATTTTCTTTTTGCGTTGACGTTTATTCATTCTCCCACCTCCTCAATCTCAATGCCTAAATCCACTAATTGTGTTTTCAAATTTTCGATCGTTTTTTTCAATGCGTCCTTGATTGCGTCTGATAAAATTTCTGACGTTATTGCCATAGTTTTTTCATCAAAAAAGAATTTCGTTTTAATTGCCAATCTGAACCTTGGTTTTTGTTTTATAATAAAAATTTTGTCAAGAGGTGACAGTTTATAATTGATAATTTTTTCCAATTCTTCGATCTGTTGTCTAATTTCTTCTGCTTTTTTTAATTCTAATAAATCCATCTATTCCACCTCCTCGACTTCCACACCCTTGCAATCAAAAACCCAGCCGAAACCAACTTCTTCCAGCTCTTTTTTTGTAAAACAGCTTTTGTATGTTAGAGAAAAATATATTTTCCGATTTCCATCTTTAGCAAAGTAATGTTTTGTCGCTCTAATCTTCACCAAATATCGCTTCTCTTTCTCGACCTCGTAGCCATTCAGAAAAGCGCGAGCAAAATTCTCCCTGTTTTCTAATTTCCTATACCAATTTTTAAATTCCTGATTCCCGTGCTCATGGGCATAAAAAAGCGCATCTTCTAATTCCGCACTATTTCCTCTAGCTCCCTCGATCACATTTGCTGCAAATTCCGGGATTTTGACTCTATTCAACTCGCAACGAATTTTATCAGCATCTTTAAGTTGTTGCCCAACCCATTCACCTTCAAATTTGCCTTGCTTATATCCCTCGCGCCATATTGCATGACTGAAATCCCGCTCAAATTCGCTCATGATAGCTTTCAACCAGACTTCTCTGTCATGTAATGGCAATTCTCGCAAGCGAGCTAGCACGTTCTTGACATAGCGTGGTGCTTCTTCAGCGTGCCCGGAAGATAGGTCTTCCAGTTGTTTCAAATCTCGTAAAAAGCATTTACGAGCAGCTTCTGCTCCTGGAGCGTCCCAAATACCTTCGTAGCTTTCATAGCGTTCGATCAATTCCTGTATTTTCATCTTTCATATCCTCTAATATTTAAACGTTACCGTGTTACCCATAAATTCAAAAAGTTTAAAAATATTTTTTTAGAAATCCCTATTTAATAGGCTTTCTCTATTTTTATATATATTTTTACTAACTTTTATAATATATAGGTAACAGAGTAACAGTAGTATATATATAATTAATAAACATTGATATAATAAGGTTTTTAGACTTCATTAGCCGTTACCTATAGTGTTACCCTGTTACCTATAAGAACAAGTAAACACTAAAAGTGTTACCTATAAGAAAATGCTGTTACTCTTCTTTTCGACGGAATCCTTTAGAGAGTTTTCCACCAAAACGAAAAGTGCCTTTTTCCCAATCCGGGTGATTATCCATAATCATATTGATTTTTGTTGATAGCTTTCTGTCATTCGAATTTCGCATGAACAAGTTATACATCATCTCTCTTGTTGAGACTTTTGTCAGCTTGCTATTACCAGCTTCAAAGTCAGGACTATTATCAAAATAGCGCTGTGTGTACTGATGTTGTTTCTGGACGGGCCATTTCTCCCAAAAGCCAGGAATAGGCATATCCAGATATTCTAAAATTTGTTGTTCGACTTCGTCCCGATACATAAATTTTTCACGGTAAAAATTGAGTTCTTTTTCTGTTGCTTCGTCAAACATCAGATCAACTCCTTTTTTATAAATTGCGACGGCTTCACCCCAAATTTGCTCGACCGTCTCCGTTTTAATCTGCATAGGATGCTTCTGCTGTCGACTAACATCAGCTAATACTGGTAAGAAACGGCGCTCGCCTGTTTTATCTTTGAGGTATTCCTTTTGGTTCGTTGTCCTGGCCAAAACAAAATTTTTTGCAAATTCCTCTGTCTTTGTCATGTAAGGCCGTCGATACCGCAAACTAGTCTTTGAAATAAAAGCTTTGGTTTCCGCAAAAGACATTCTGTTACTGGCTACCATTTCATCGTCATTGACGATTAGACTTTTTAGCATAATGTCGTAATTGTCCTTGTTTGAAAAATCTGTAACAGCATCTGTGTACCAAGGACCGCCCAATTTTTGTAACAAAGAGGTTTTGCCGACTCCTTGACCACCTACCAAATCCAAGACATAATCAAACTTGACGTAAGGATCATAGACTTTTGCGACGGCACCAACCAGCCACATTTTAGCAATTTTAGAGATAAGACTATCGTCATCCGCTCCAAGATAAACTTGCAACATCTGATCTATTCGTTTTCTGCCATCCCATCTGTTAGCAGCTTGTTCCATATATTCCAATACAGGGTTGTAGGACCGTTCTGAAAAGAAAGTCTCCATCCCAGCTTTAAATGCATTGCTAGAATACACGACACCCAACTCATTTTCAAAATAGACAGTTACTACGCTGTTAAAATTAGCAGGTAGTTCACCCTGTTTAAATAACGTTTTGCCAATTTTTACTTCTTGTGTAAACTCATATTCCTGAGAAAAATCATTTCTGCGAAGATAGGCGCCAAGCTGCTCATCCGCCTTAAACGACATCAAAACATTAGCTGGACTAGTAGACTTGATAGCTCCACTACCAGTTAAAATCAATTTTGGCTGACTATCAATACTCACTACATTACCAATCACACTCACCTCCTATCTTTTTTAATCATACTTTCAACCGTTCGTGTCACCTCTCTGTCTGATAGAGGATTGAGGCTATTCGTGTTAGCTATCTTGGCCAATTGCAAGACAACCTCATCATCAACTGCTCGATATAAGAGACCACCTACAAACTTTGCTAGTTTGTCATTTCGCCCACCCTCATCACCAAAACCAAGGGCGATGGTTTCAAAGAGATCTGTTGTTTGGGTTCGGTCTCTAGTATGCGAACGTCTAGCTAAGTCCCTAAGACCGTCCTTACCATCATACTTATAGCCGTGAGTTTCGCCATACTGCTTTTTAATAGCATGTATTAATTCTTTGGAAGGGGTGACCATTGTACCGCCTTCCTTGGATTTTTCCAGATCCCATTCATACTGCCCTTTTTCCGTGGCGGACGGGGCAACCAAAACATAATTGTTTTCGTGGGCCTTAATGTCCACTCCCGGAAGAAAACCAATCATCTGCGTTATGGGGGTGTCATCCCTTTTGAAGTAGAAAAGGTGTTTTCCGCCACTGGCCGTTTTGGCTTGCAACGTTGGTTCAATCAATTCCAGATGTTTCCATTTTTTCAAGGACTCAAAACCGTTTGACTTGCCGTGTTTGTCAATATCGATTACAAAGAAGTTGGTAGTCTTTAGGGCAATGTTTGCATTAGGATAGCCGTCCCAAAAGTCTTCAATCTCAGCAGGAGTCATGGCAGGCTTATCAGCAAATTCAATCAAAGGCATCTTGTTTTTAGGATTGATTGGAATGACTGAGAATCCTAACTTTTGATACTGTAATGCGTACTCTTTCATCGACGGCATGATTTTTTCTCCTCTTTGTAAATATAAACAAGTTCTTGAGCCGTATAGTTCGATTGATATTCGGCTTCAGTCATATTCAAGTATGTCAGCATAGCTGAATAAGCCTCTTCTATTGTCGCGAAAGGACCAAATTCCTCATCAGTCTCATCAATGACCCAGAACTTGTTATTTCTTAAAAAGGGAGGTCATCGTCATCAATGTCAGCCATTTGGTCAACTTTGTTGCCTTGGTATTCTTCTAAGTCATAGTTGTATCCAGTCGATTTATCCCGCTTGGTGTATTCATCAATCACCAATATAAATTTTGTACCGACTGCCTTACGCTTCAAAGCCTCTTCCATGGACTTATTGTCTTCAAGGTCTGCACCACGCATCTTGTCATCAGCCAGCTCAAGAGTTTTTTGAAAAAATTTAACAGTCGTTTCAACCATACTGGTCAAATCCATCTTCTTACCATCTTTAGTCCAATCAACGAGGGTTCCCATACCAACGAATTGCGTGCGACCGTTAAATGGACTTTCTGGATCACGAACTTCAAAGGCATAGTTGATGGATTCCCACTTGCTATCAGCAATACGGGCCTCAGCACTTGTTAAAATAACCTGATACTTTCCCTCGGGAAGATGTTGGTTCCCATTATTAACTTTATCTTTTCGTGGATCATATCCGTTAGCCTTCAATTGTTTTGCAATATTATATAAACTCATGTTTTTTTCTCCTCTATTTCTTAAAAAATATCATCTTCGGCAGCTGCCTCAACTTTTTTAGATGTTTCTGCTTTTAGGCTCTTTGTTGATTTAGTAGCTGTCATAACAACAGCACCGTCAATTGTCTGTAAAATCTTCAAAATTGCCTTATCGTCAATCTGGTCAGATTTGTAAGTTTTACGTTTGCGGATAACCTCTCGGTTATAATTGTTCCCAAGTTTTTCAGTCCGAATCATCAAATCTGAGTTTCCGTTGATGAGGTTGACATACTTCTCACGTAAACTTGGTAAAGTCTTAACCGCTTTTCCGTCGTCATTGTATTCAGTAATTTCGCGGCTGATGTAGATAACGTTCATGGGCAAAGCTTTGAGGTCAATGACCAGTTCTGTCAAAGCCTGGTTAAAATAATCATAGCCTTTGCCGTAACCAATTTCTGATAATGACTTGACTTCGAATTCGCCACAAACAGCAATTTTAATCATGTCTATCACATCATCGATCACATCAACTACAACTGTTTCATAAGTGTGTTTCTGAGTTTGAAGAGCTAGTAATATTTCACTGAGTTGTTCAATTACTGATTTTGTAATACGACCATTTTTATCCTTTTCATTTACCAGTTGAATTGCTGGCACGCTGTTGGCGCTAGCGTTTCCATCCGTATTTAAAATGATAGGATTTGGAAATTCGTTGGCCAAGTAAGATTTTCCACTCATGGTAGCTCCATAGAAAAAGAAATTTCTGGGAGTATCAACTGGAACTCGTGGTTTATTTGCTGGAAGTGTAAATGCCATTAGATAAGACCCCCAATAATATTCTTAATCATATCCTCAATTGATGAACGGTCATGTTTGATAGGTTCAATTTCTGAGCCATTCGGATAGGTCAATTTATATTCTGCTTCAACCGCTACTATTTCACAGTCAAACGCTGCAGCAAGGGCCTTATAAGTCTTTTTATTTTCTTCATATTTCTTATGAGGGATCTTTAAACAATGCTCCAGGCAGCAATAGTCTGCTTGAAAAGCAAGGCTGCCACGATCTTTGTAAGACTTAAGAAATTCTCCAGTTTCACGACTACGAAATACGATCATTTCAGTTTTTTTATTCATTTTGTTTTCCTCTTTTTTAACTTTCTTTATAATAAAATTCAATAATATTCACATCATGCTGTTGCCGTGAACCAGTCACTCGCCACAACAGTTGACGATAGTCATCATATTCGCCGGAAGACTTATCAACTGGGTCCAGCACGACAACTGTTTGATATTTATGCTGCAAACCATCAACTCCCACACCAAGAACTTGACTGGTAGCAACCACGATTTTCTTGTCGAGCCCTTCTTGAATATCGCCTGTCCAAATTCCAATTTCAGGATGCCGTTCGCGGATAACATTGACAATTTGCTTGGATTTGCTGACAATCAACATGCCATGAGGCGTCCTCTCAATCAGGCCATCTAGTTTTAACATCAAGGGCGTATCAGCATTGACCGGCTTCAGCTTGGGAAAATCAACGGCTACACCCGTTTGATTAAGGTACTGTTCAAAAGTTTTGCGACCGAACGACTGTTTGGCCATAGCTGTCTGACCATTCGTTGTTACCAGGTTTAATTTCCTAAAAATAGCTATTTTTTCAGGATTTCCAGTTTTGACTGTAACTGGATAAAACTTGATTTCGAAGCCGTTATTTTCAGTAGCTTTCTCAATCTCTTCAATCTCTTCCCAGCGGAAGAAATTGGGCAAATTTGAGATGTAGGTTTCATAATCCTTGAAATCTTTCCACTTCTCTTTGGAATAGGAAAATGGATCATACTGCATCTGACCATGGACCTTTTGCCAATCAAATTTTCGGTTTGGATTAGCAAATCCAAAGATCGTTTTTTCAAGGGGGTAGAAATTTTGTCCCTTTTTCCGGATTGGGGTTGCTGATAAGCCGATAGTGTAGGACCGCTTGACTTTGGCATAGGTAGAAACGTTCTTGTCTGATGACATGTTTTGCCATTCATCAATGACCAATACATCACAAATCACCCTGCCTTTTTTGACCATACCCTGCAAGGTCCTATCAGTCACCATTGTGAAAGTCATGTCTTTGTCATAGCCAATCTTAGCAATAGTTTCTTTCCAGCCGTCCAAGATAGAAAGACGATTGTTGACGATCAGGACAGACTTGGCTTTCTTATGCTTGCAGATTTCTAAAGCACAAATGGTCTTGCCCCGACCTCCCAAGGCTTCAAGGAAAATCCCTAACGTTGGTAGATTACTTCTTTCCAGTGCCTCAGCCTGCCATTTTTTGAGCGTGATTTCTATGCTCACTCACCACCCTTCCGATGTCCTGCACAACCTCTTCAACATCATTCCGCATGGCCCAGAATAGCCCAAGCCTTGCAGCTGCTCTGATGTCCTGGTGATGTGATTTCTGGAATTTCCAAAGCTTCAGCATTTTCAACAGATTATCTGGAATGTCAGACTTATAACCTGCATTTCTCTGAAGAATGGCTTCGGGATAGCAAAGCTGAATATAGGCAATGGTTTCCAAAACGGAATTATCCTTGGATTTGTCATTGTCCCTGGCTTCAAATTGCTCAATGACCACGGTATCAACTTCCAAGTTACTACCGAGCTCATAGAACCAATCTGCAAAACCTTTCATCCCGTAGGAAATGGCCCAGCTATCGACCAAACTAGCATTGTCCAGCAGGACAATTCCTGTTGAGCTAGTTTCAATTCGATTGCTTGACGGATCAATTGCTAAAATTCTCATATTTTTACCTTCTCTGAAAGTACGCCATCAAATAAAGCCGTCTCAAACCAGTTCTGCTTATTGGCTTTTGCAAAAGCAAACAACGTTTTTAATTCTTTATGCTGCTTGTCCTTTGCTTTCAGTTCTTCCTCATTTGTAAATTCAGGCTTCTCACAATCGACCGCTTGAATGATCATCTTGTACTCTGGTTTAAATACTTTCTTCCCAAGCCCCATATCCAGCTGAACATCATCTACTTTCTGAAATCCAATCTTGATATCGAAAGGGAAATTTTCAGTCACACTAACAATGATCTCCCGATGACCAATCACGACAGAAATATTTTCTGTAATTCTAGTTTTGTTAATCAATCCCATCAGCGAATCCTCAAACTTCTACTTTCTTGCAAGGCTGCACCTTTGACCTTTTTGCCGGCGTTCAACAATTCCTTGATTGCAGACTTGTCTGGTTTTTTGGTAATTACGAAGTACTTCTTGGGCAGAATATCTTCATCCACAACCACAGATGGTTGATTATTGCCCAACCAGACAGTAAAGAGCAACCCCTTGACCTTTTCATGACCAGTGATTTCAAAGGCTCCCTGCAAACCTGTTTTGAGCCGCGTGATGTCATTCTCAATAGATTTTTTTCGTTTAGTTAAGCGGTCAATTTCTTCTTTGAGTTGATTCACATCTGCTTCTTTGTTCTTGATGACCTTGACTGTATTTTCAACCTTTTCTTCAAACTGGTCAGTCCAGTCAACAGAGTCCAAGGTGTCCAATTTGGTTTCTTCTTCCAGGCCTTCCATTTCGTTAATCTGTTTAAAGATTCCTGTCAGCTCATATAAACTAGCCATTTTTTTCTACCTCTCTGATTTTGTTTGTAAGTTTTGTTAGTCCAATACCTGATTTAGTTAAACCAGCGTCGGACGTAAATAGATGATTTTGGTTCATTCTCGCAACTTCATTTTTTGATAGACAAGCCAGATTTGTAATATCATAGTTTGATCTATCTCCATCTAAAAATATGATCGAATGCCCCCTTGGAATTGGTCCGTTATGCTCAATCCAAGTCTTTCTGTGTAGTAATTCCCAGACATTTGGATCAGCTACTTTGATTTTCGGATAGCCGTCTGTCGTTTGCGCAATGGTTCCCACCGGCACATAGTTTGGAGGTTTACTTCCCTTCTTAAACTGGCCGCTATTCTTAGGCATATTCGGAAATTTCTTTCCTTTGTTAGCTGGTGTATGTCCTTTTTCAAACTGGCCAGTTAAGCCGCTATTTAAACGATTGTTTCTTCGATAATTCTTGACTTGCTTGCTGGTTAATGACAAACCAAATTTTTCATTCATTTCATCTGCAAATGCTTGCGCAGTTTTTCCGACGTAGTTTTCCAAAAAATAGTCATGCTGTTCGCTTGTCAAAATTCTCTTTTGGAACACTTTCCCTACCAGCAAACCGAGGCGCTTACGCACTCCGCCAATTTGCGAAGATGTGTAATTGGTTCCAAACTTTTCATTTAGCATTTTTGTTACTTCCGGAGTCAGCCGCCCTGGACAAATCTCCTGCATATAATCAGTATATTCATTCTTCCAGCAAAGCGATCGGGGCATTGGCATCACCTACCTTATCTTTAAATCTCTCAGCGTCCAAGGCCAGTTGGCCAGCTTGCAAGATTTGGCCAGAAATAGCAACCATCTGCTTTGAACGCTGGAGCTCTACTTTTAGCTCTTCTGCGGTGAGGTCTCTGTCATCCAGAGTCTCCAACTGAGCAAAGAGCGTGTTGGTTAAATCTGATAATTTATTTCTAACCACTACTTCGTTACCTCTTTCATTGGTTTATTAGCTTCTTTAATCAGCAATCTTATTGTATTGCTGTCCGTTTCTTTTTCGGCCGCTCTGGTTAGCATCTCTACCCACTCTCGTCTGGTATCGTTCTTCCAATCAACCAATTCAGCAAGTGCCGCTGATGCGCCAAAATGAGCCGAATAGTCCAATGTTCTGTCTTCCAGGCGGACACATCTGCCTACTTTGACATCCTTAGACACAGTTGCCCTAACATTTACATTCGTTGTTTTGACAGCTTCTGCCACCTCATCATAGCTGGCAGCGGGATATTCTTTATAATATTCCCTGATGCGTTCCGCCTGTGTCATACTATCCTACTCCTTTCACCGTGAAAGATTGATTATCGCGCTTGCGCACTTCGGCCATTCTCTGGTTTTGTTCTATCATGTACTCATTTTGAGCCCAAAGCACATATCTAGCGTACAAGTCTATTTCTGCTTGTTTCTCAGCTTCTAGACGCTTTTGTTTTAAGTCAATGTGGCTTGCCCATAAAACACTCAGTAGCAAGCTGGAAACAAAACAAACCGCTCCTAAAACTTCACCCATTTTCTATCCTCCCGGGAAATTTAAATCACCTGTCATCTTATAGTGCTGGTACTCATAATACATTTGATTAAACTTGTTAATCATGATATCTTGACGTTGATTCGTGTCAGCCTGTACCCGGATACTGTCGCGATTATCCTTGATTTGTTCCTGTAGCTCACGGATTTGCTGGTTTTGCTTGTCGATCGTCTGCACACTAGCGATGGTTAACAGAATGATTGCAGCGACTTGCAGAAGCGCTAATCTTTTAAGATCTTTTAAGCTCATCTGCTGCCTCCTTTGAATGTCACAATCTTATCTCCACCGATCAGCTTCCCGCCTTTCGGCACGACTTCAAATGACACATCCTTTGCTGATTGCTTCAGGTTTTCCAACTCGTTTCTGACGACTTCGATAGGCTTCTTGGCCAGCCTGTTCTTGTAGACATTACCAAGTCGCCAGTTGTCGCGCTCCCAATTTAAAATTATGCGTATTTGTTCGCGATTTTGCATCTGTTCCTCCTTATCCAACTAACGCCCGTTCTTCAAATTTGATGTTTTTCAACATCTCGTCGAGCGTTTCTTTCTTGCTTCTGTACCGATTACGACTTTTCCATTTGACAAATAAACGAAATCCCTCGTAATTGATAAAGACAATCTTGTGTGTCGGGTTATCTATGTACTTACTAAAGTCTGGGTGTTCTCTCATTTCTTTCGCCCAAACCTTGGCTGTGCTAGTAGTCAATCCTTCCCAGATCTGGCAAAGATGCTCATAGTCACCAGCCTCCGCTTTTTCGGATTGATTAGCGGGTCTGTAAACTAATTCTGCTTTTGGCATGGCATTTCCTCTCTTTCTGTGATATAATTCAGTTAGTTATTTTAGTAAGCGCCTGACTTTGTTAGGTGCTTTTTTTGTTTACTCAATGCTGTAATCTGCAATCACTCGCAAGATAAACTTATTTGCAGCAGGTCCTTTGGTCGAACCGTTCAAGATATTTGTAACTTCCTGTCGCTTATATCCATAAGCAGTCGCCAAATCACGCTTCTTGATATTGTGCTGCTTTAAATACTCGGAAACCTTTTTTCGGCCGTTGTCAATATCTGGCATACACTCACCTCCTATCTAAATTCATCTAAGCTGACTTCCAGTGCATCAGCGATCTTACACATATTCGTCCAAGACATCTCTTTCAATCGACCCGCTTTCAAGTTGGAAAAGTTGGATTGATGGATACCTGATTCTTTGGCCAACTTGTACACTGACCATCCTTTGAGTTTTAGCTGATATTCAATTTTATTCCACATATGCAACACTATATATTGTGTTAAAACAATATACTACCTCCTTTTTAATACAATATATTGACTTTTAAAAGCATTTAAGTTATAATGTATTCTGACTAAATCGATTTAATAAGACCTTTCTAACTCCTTATGAAAATCGCAAGTCAAATAGTTAAGAAAGGGGGATTGCTTATGGCGAAAAATACTAAGCAGACCTCAGCTAAAGTTGCCACAAAAGCAAGTAAGGCTCTTCGTGACGGGCGTTCTTCTGCCCGCACTAAGTCTATTGCTGGATCGGCGCTCTCACAGACTCGTAAAAAGTAATACGATATAGTCTGAGTTTAAAATATAGCTTTTTCCTTTTTCAGAAACTTTTATAAGATTCTGGTCTGGGAAAAGCTTTTTTATTTCTTCAGGTACTTCTTGAATATCACATTCCCCGAAAGAAATTTCTGAGTCTATCGTTGTAATTCCGCCGATTTTCATACTCACGCGCCTCCTTTTTTCTCATTTGTAAACAAGAAACAACTAAAATTTTAACTATTTTTCTGTATTATCACTTGACAAGTTACACCAAATCGGCTAAAATGAAAGCATAATAAAAACACTAATAAATCTATAAATACCGTTCGCCAAAACATTTTTTATAATTTATTTTTTAGTTGTTTTTTTAGTTGTTTCTCACTTACAAAAACTATTTTACACCGTTTGGGATAATATGTCAAGGAAATTACACCAAATTTGTTAAATATTTTTTGTTGTGTCTTAGAAAGGTTGTTAAATCAATGTTTGAGACATTTGAAAAAATAAAAGAATTGGCAAAGAAACGTGGAAAGTCCCTTGGTCAAGTAGAAGAAGATTTAGGATATGGAAGAAATACACTTTATAAGATAAAGAATTCCACACCTAATGCAGAACGCATTACAGAGATTGCCAGTTACTTCAACGTTAGCACCGACTACCTGCTCGGTCGCACAGACAACCCAGCGATAGCAAGTGGTGACACAATCGCAGGCTACACGTCGGACGACTTGCGTAAGATGGCAGAGAATGCCAAGACCTTTGATGGCAAACCGCTTACCGAAGAGGATATAGATGCCATCCAGAATATCATTGAAATTTACTTGAGAGGTAGATAGCCTATGACCATAGAAGACCTTGTTGACTCGCACGGCGTTACTCTCGCTTACTTTGATAATGAGCTATGGCATAGACCAGGTATCTATATCAAAGATATCAATATTATCTTTATAAATCGTGAGCTATCCGAGAACGCCAAAAAACGGGTTATATACCACGAATTAGGCCATCTGGATCATTCTGCCGAAGTCTATCGAAATAACCACGAAAAATGCGAAAATGAAGCAAACAGGCACATGATCCATAAATTGCTCGAAGAAGAGCTTGCAGCATCAGATGACCACAAGTCTTTTAATTATTTACATTTTATGCAAAAACACAAATTAAAGACGGTGACAGATGAGTTGATGGTCATTGATGAGTACTACGAATTGATAGGATGAAAATATGGACTTCAAAAAAATAAAAGATCTAGCAAAAACTGCAGTTGATAAGACCGCAGAAGGTATAAGTAAAGCTAACGATATAAGAAAAAAAGCGGCACTAGAAATAAAAATAACCTTGCCGGCAAGTAATCAGTTCTCTAGTTCTACTACTGTTCGAAAAACGGTTGATGGCCAATACTACATTGGTATGTACTCAGAAGAACCTGTACTTTACGAATTTGAAAACTTTAGTTTTTCTGGCTCTACAATTATCGAACGTACAACTACTACAGGAAAAACCAAGCAAAAAGGCAAGAAAACTAGTACACTTGCTGGTGCTGCTTTAGGCACTGCTTTAGCGCCGGGACTTGGAACGATCGTTGGCGGAATGGTTGGGGCTTCTGGTAAGAAAAAAGGAACCATCAATTCTACATCAGTTACTACACAAGAAGAAAAACCAGGATCAGCATCGGTATTACTAAGAAATATTGCAACTGGTGAAATCAAAACTATTTCAACTAAATTAACACAAGCGCAAGCAAATAATGTCGAAAGATTTTTTGAATAAATAAAAAAATCCCCACACTCTCCGACGGCAATCTTGAGTGTGAGGATCAGCATGTATAGTAAAAGGCATTAAAAAGCCCTCTTTACTATACCCATTTTATCAAAAAGTGAGGTAAAAATCAATGTGGATGGAAGAACTTGCAAACGGAAAGTATAAATTTTTTGAGCGTTACAAAGACCCTTATACTGAGAAATGGAAAAGGTTAGCTATAACACTCGATTCAGGATCAAGCAGAGCTAAGAAAGAAGCACAAAAACTACTAGATGAAAAGATAGCTGAAAAGTTACAAAGCTTGACTACTACTGATATGCTTTTCGATGACGTGTTAAGCGACTGGTGGGAACTTCATAAAAAGTCAATCAAAGCTTCTACCGAAAAAACTATGGTCTATGCGGTCAATGAAGTAAAAGAAAGTTTTGCACCAGGGATAAAAATAAAGAACATCACCGCTAAATATGCTCAACAGTATTTCACAGATTCAGAAGACAATCATATCAAATTAAAAAAACACAAATCCGTACTAAGCATGGTATTCAAATATGCTCAAGATTTAGAGTTGATTGATAGCAATCCTATCCAACGTGTCAGATTGCCAAAAAAAGTCGTCACATACGAAACTATGGAACGGATTGAAGATAAGTTTCTTGAACAAAGCGAATTGAAGCGACTCTTAAAAGCCATGAAAGAATATAACCGAGGGTATCATGTCGCTCGTATGGCTGAATTTATGGCACTGAATGGTTGCCGAGTTGGTGAAGCTGGTGCTTTAAAATTTGAAAATTATGACAAGAAAAAACGTACTATTACTATCAATGGTACTTTAGATCCAACACGAAAGGGTTCAGAGGGCGTCAAGACTACACCAAAGACCTTGTCATCTATCAGGGTAGTTGATTTGACCAATAAAGAAATTGAGATTATAGAAGAATTCATAGAGTTACACGAGTTAAGAAAGAATACTAACCCAAACTATAAAGATATGGGATTTATCTTTGTTTCATCAAGCGGCATTCCCATCCATAAATCAAGCATTGGTAAGTTGATGAAGAATGCCAATGCCACGTTAAAGAAGCCGATAAACAAACCATTGCACCCTCACATCCTAAGACACACCCTTATCAGTACGCTTGCCGAAAACAACATTCCTTTAAAAGCGATTACTCAGAGAGTTGGCCACAAAGATAATGGTAAGACAACGATGGAAATCTACACCCACGTAACCAAGAACATTAAGTCAAAAGTTGTTGATGTCCTGGATAAAATCTACAAATAGTTTGCCCCCTTTTTGCCCCTTTTTAAACAAAAAGAAAAACCGCTAGTCCTAAGAATAGCGGTTTAATTATGTTTTTAAGCTACTAATGTAGTTACTCTATTATTTAAGAGTAACAATTTGCAAATCCTATTTTCTCCCAGTATTAGTGGGTTAATTCCTCAATTTTCAACTCTGGCAGGAATTTGGTAGGTAAATTGATAATCCAAGATTATCTAAACTGTTTGTAATCTCTTCTGAAATTGTTGAATCACCTGAATAATACCAATGACTATATGTATTCAACGTGGTTGACTTATCAGCGTGTCCTAATCGATATGAAACATATAAAGTATCCTTATGTAACACATTTATAAGATAAGATGCATGACTATGTCTTAATCCTTTCCCTGTAATTTCTGATACACCAGTAATCTTAGCATGCCTTTTTATTATCCTAGAAATTGTAGACTTACACAAGGGGGTACCAAAACGTGATATTACATAATCTTTATCATCATTCTTGATTTGAACTTCTCGCCATTTTTTAAGTATTGTAATCGTAAAATCATCTAAATCAATTTTACGATTCCCTGCTACTGTCTTTGTTTGTTGTTTAGCATACCATACACCGTTTTTGTCTTTCTCAATTGTCGAATGAACATGAATCCATTTACGTTCAAAATCAATATCTTCCCATTTAAGAGCAATACCCTCACTAACTCTTAAGCCAGTCATAAAATATAACCAGATCGTCATGTAATTATGGAGTCCCTCATACTCACTAATATCAAAAGAGTTTATTACCTTCTTAAATTCATCAAATGTCCAAAATTTTGTATCAGGGTGCTTTCCTCTAGGATTATCTAATCCTTTAAAAGGAACTCTATCAATATAACCCAATCTTTCTGCATAGCCCAGACATGCTTTAAATCTAGACCACATATTTTTAGCATAGTTACTAGAATACTTGTCTATAATAGCTAAGCGAAATCTTTCACAGTCAATAGTACTAATATCTGATAATTTTTTACTACCAAATTGCTTAATAAATAACTGATGATGTGGTAAAGCGGTCTGATAAGTTACAAATTGAACTTTTTGTTGATAATATTTTAAATAAATCTCTTCCATAAACTCTCTAAAAGTTAGAAAACTATTATTAATAGTAGAGTTCACAAATTCATGTTTTAAACGAAGTATCTCTTCATAAGCTTCCTTAAAAGAATTAAACGGTAGTCCCTGTTGATTTTTCCTTCCTTTCTTTTGAATTCTTTTCCCAGTTATTGGATCAACTCCTAATTCAATTTGAAAGTAAATTTTTCCTTTTGAATCTTTGTATACACCTTTATATTTCTTTGTCTTTGATATAACCATTTTTCTCACCTTCTATATCTGAAAAAGAAATACCAATTAAATTTTCTACAATATTTTTAGGAGCAATGCCTAACCTTTTATTATCGAAAGGTGAACATCCTAATTGTACCGCATTCTTATCATTTTTTCTAGCTTCTTCAAACTTTTTTACAGCAATCTTTTTTGCTTGTCTAATAATATTTCTCGATGTGTGCTCTGGAAAACCAATCGCAACTAAATCTTTATAGTTTACTGTTTCCATGATTTTACTACTTCCTTTCTTAGATTTTTTCACCTCCATGGCATGACTGATGAAGTCATCATAAGAATTTCACTTGCTGCTCTTTTACGGTGGCAGCCTGAACGGTCAGAAGTATCATTGTATATCATTTGTATCATGGCATATAAAGTATCGCTCTATTTTATTGATGGTTTTAATATCGCTCTTATCATGGCGAGCCATTCAAAACTGCTCCACAAATGAGGAAAGTACCATTTTGGACTATTCAATTGTCAATGT
>ERZ773263.168-NODE-168-length-48709-cov-10.073437_pt1 | contig 48709 bp, 65 predicted proteins | sample MGYA00511076_ERZ773263 | MGnify/ENA primary metagenome ERZ773263 (study PRJEB29015, sample SAMEA2738155) | human oral metagenome | biome: human oral; feature: human-associated habitat; material: saliva | place: China | collected 2195 ... | reverse complement strand
AGTCGTTCGTGTAGCCGAAGTCACCGTCGTGCTTCGCCATCCACGCCACGATGGCGTTGCGCTGCACGTCAGCCTGCGTCATCCGTCTCCTTCCTTTTATTTAGAAGTTCCTTCACCTCAGTATACGGCACGAAAGCGGCCCTATCAGGCCGCGGGCTGTGCGCCGGGATCTTCCGTCGCTTCGCAAAGTCATAGCCCTCCCCTTGCTCAAGGCGCACAGCGGGTGAATCACGGTGGGGCAAATGGAACTCCACCCAGCCGTCGTCCACGTGGCATACAGCGAAAGGGTAGCCGCGCAGAAGCGGGCCGTCGTTGCCAGGCGCGGTGCGCCACACCGCGTCGATCAGGGACTGCAGCGCGTCCCGTTGCGCGTTGAACTCCTCGATCTCGTCGTTCGCCTCGCCCCGCGATATCGCTGCCCCGTCCCGCGTCGGAAACGGCGGGTTGAAGCCGCACAGCGACCGGGAAGCCGGCCGATAGCATTCCTCGAACACCGCGGCGGCCCGGTTGTCCAGAGGCATCTTCCCCGGTTCCCGCTTCATGTAGGCCGTGTAAGCGTCCTCAGCTGCGTACGTGAAGTCCGCTATTCTATCATGGTAGCTCTCTTCCATGCCTAGAACCATACCACCCCCTGAGGCGGGTAGCCCGTCGCGTGCAGGGCCAGCGGGTCGTAGTCAGCCGGAGATGGTCGAAGCTGAGGTCGCTTGGGCGTCGCATGCCACATCGATGTGAAGCGCACACGGGCATCCTCGGCGTAGAACGCCGGAATGTGCGGGGGCAGCGGCTCTTCTTCGTCGACGACAGTGGTTAACAGCTGGCTCTCCACGAAGATGTGGAACACATTCCTAACGGGGGTCAGTCGTGCTTTGTTGCCCGCTTCGGAGTTCCGGTTAGCCGGTATTATGTCGTTCTCTAGTTGCGCAGGGGTGGTGCCCAGCGAATATTCGTGGCAGGCTTTGATGAGGACAGAGTACGGGTTGACACTCGCTTCGTCTGCGTTGTTGCTCTCCGTGTTGTGCGGTGGGAACTTGCGCGGGTCGGCGTCTGTGTTGGATTTCAGGAAGCGCTGCCCGCCCTTGTACGAGGGGTCTTGCTTCGACACCTCCCAGCCGTTGGGCTTGAGGGTTAAGGCATAGAAGCGGAAGTTCGAGTTGGAAGTCGGGCTCGGGTCGTAGGGGTGCGTCGGGTCCGGGCTGAAGCACCACAGCAGCCAACCCACCTCCCACGGGTTCGGTTTGCTAGTGGGGTTGTCTTTGGTGGGCGGGGTGTTGTCCTTGTTGCGCAGCTGCTTCAGTGTGACGATGTTCGCCGAGAACGAGTACACGACCTGGAGGCGATTATGTTTAGTTGTGTCCGGGTCGGAGGAGGGGACGGGCACCCGCTCTAGCTTGAGCAGAGGGGAGAGGGCTTCGATCGGTCGGGCCAGCGAGGCTGCGGTAGCCCCCAGCGGTTGATCCGGATTGGGGGGCGGCGGGGGAGGCGGGGTCAGGATGAGGCTGGAGTCATAGGGCGGCGTCGGGTTAGGTGTTATCGTCGCTTCGTTGTATATCTTCTTTATGCGCACAAGGGGCTTCTGCGGGGGCCGTGTGTTCGGTGGAGTTGACATGCCATGATTTTATCTCGTCGTCGTGTCGACGCACAGCACAATGGATGTCATCCAACTGCCCTGTGTGCATGTGCACGAGGTCCGTCAAGACTTTGGTGTTGTTCTCTATGCGGTCTATAGCGTCGCGTAAGGAGCTCCCATGGTTGTTTTCCATGTCTTGTTTGACGCTAAGGACCTTTCTATTGGTCTTAAGCGACGTGTAAAGCGTCGCAATAGCAGTTATAAGGGCGCCTAAGCCTACGGCTGGCGCCCCTAAAAGGTGGTCGGCGATGAGTACTATGTCGTGCACAGGTCCTATTATAGCGATCATACTGCAGTATGATGTTCCAGTAACAAAAAATTCGAGTTAATGTATGCGGTTGGGTCCCCCCATGAAAGTCGACCCACCCCTCCAAAAATTCCAACTTTTCCCACCAAAAACACAAGTAGCCCCTGGGACGTTAGTCCCAGGGGCTACTTTTCCTACCACTCCAACTTGTATTACTTACCCTACCGTAGGGTGACTTATCACTTCGACGATGACGCAGACGAACCACGCCGCATACATCAGTCCAACTATTCCAACCCAGATCTTAGTGATACTGATTCTCAATAGCGCCTCCCTCCCCGGGCGCCCCCTTCGACGTCGACCCGATTCCGTTTCACGTGAAACATCACTACAGTCCGACTGCGCGACGGGCGTCGCCCAGCGTCTCCACTACACTGGCGCCGTCGGGGCACTCGACCTCGCCGAAGGCCGGCCACAACCGGTATCGGACTGCGCCGCCGTCTGCAGGCCGAACCACCACGCACCCGTCTTCGACGGTGAAGGCCCGCCTCGCTGTGCGCCGCCCCCACGCCACGGCGTCGGCGACGCGGTTGCATTCGAGCACGGTCAGCACCCGAGCCAGCGCCTTCGGAGACGTGACCCGAAGGGCGTCCATGCAAGCCTCAGCCATCGCCGTGTGCTCGTAGACGCTGCCGCAGCGCTCTAGCACCGCAGTCCGCATCAGGTCCCAGATGCCTTCGGCATCGACGGGATCCTCCGGGTCATCGGCGGCGGCGTCTTCCCGCCACAGGTCCATCCGCGTCTCGGCGTCGGCGCGGTCCCAGACGACGGCCACGACGTCATTCTGGATATCGTTCCAGTTCCGCTCGATTTCGAACGCGGCCTCGCAGTATTCGTCGTCCTCTTCATCACCCCAGTCGGCGTCGAAGAGGAGCTCGATCCCGTCGTCCAGTTCGAGGCCCCGATCGGCGAGGACGTCGATCGCGGCGTCGAGGACGTCTTCATCGGAGACGGCTGTCAGGTAGGGGTAGAGGTGCATCGGAGTCTTCCTTTCTCTCTGTTGTTCCGATGGTTTAAGTCTAGTGGAGCTCGGGCCCGAAGTCAAGCCCGATGGCCTGTGGTGTATCTCACAGTCAGCACCAGTCGAAGAAGCACTGCAGCGGCGTCGGAAGATGCTCCACGAGCTCCTCGCAGGTGGACATAAGCCCGTAGAAGGCGTCCCAGAGGGCGTGTGCGAAGTCGAGCCAGGTCATCGCTCAGGCCTCCCATCCGCGGTTCTGACGGCGGCTCCGGCGTCGAGCTCGCTGGCGCTCGCGGTCTGCCCGGAGGCTGACGACGAAGTCCGGGACTTCGATTTCGGGGGTGAAGGTAGTGGTGATCATCAGCTGGTTCCTTTCTCTCTGTCTTCGCTGATAGTTCTAGTCTAGCGGGCGTCTGCGGGGATGTCAAGCCCGATGTTCGTGATGTGCGTCACTGTGAGACCGAGTATGGTCGGCTCGGGCCGGACTCCGGCGTAGGCGTCCCAGCTCGGGGCCCGGCCTTCGCCGGCGCCCCAGCCGGCCAGGAGGCCGGCTGCGACGGCGCCGGCGGCCCAGAAGCGCCTCACCAGGCCCACCCGCCTGCGTCGTCGCGCACACGGAGCTCGGTGGTGAGGGTTCGGCGGCAGGTCACCTGACGGACGTCGAAGCCGGCGTCCGTGAGCTCGGCTTCCAGATCCTCTAGCAGCTGCAGGCCGCCTTCGTAGGTGCGCACACCGGCGGTGATCCTGACGTCGCCCTCGAACGGGGCGTCGACGATGAAGCTGCGGCCGTCTACGAGGCTGACGTAGAGGCTGTAGCCGTGCTCGGAGACGTCGTAGACGGGGATCGTGGCTTCGAGGTGCCGGACGACGGCGTTGGCGGCTTTCCAGGTGTTCATCGGAGTTCCTTTCTCTCTTCGTTCCGATGTCTTCATTCTAGCGGGCCTCCGGAGGGGCTGTCAAGCCCCTCCGGGGTGGGCTGCGTCACACTTCCACGCCCCAGTCGGCGACGGCGCTGCGGAGGGTCGGCCAGGCTTCGGTCTCGCCGCACTCGCGGACCCGGACGGCGCCGTCGGCGTAGACGGTCAGCGTGCCGTCCGGGGTATCGGCCTGGACTGCGCCGTCGGGCAGGACGAAGGCGAGGCCTCCGAGCTTCTCGGTGAGCGACTTCGCCAGGGCGTGGCTGTAGGGGTACTTCGTGGTCATCGGAGTTCCTTTCTCTCTTCGTTCCGATGTCTCTAGTCTCGCACAGTGAAGGGCGCCGTGTCAAGCCGCTGCAGCGTGGTGTGCGTCACATTTCCATGGTTGCTCGAGAGCGCCTGGAAAATGTATTTTTCATGGTTGCTCGAGGGCCTCGAGAAACCCTCTGAGTGTGATGTATCTCACATTGTGATGTTTCTCACATGGCTGCTCGAGGGCCCCTCCGAGTGTGAGATTGCTCACACGGTTCCTCGAGCTAGGACCTTAGTCCCGATCTCGGAAAATGAGACCAAGCTCACATATCAAGTTCCGGGATTTTCGCAACACCGACGTTGCGTAATTGCTCGGGACCGTCTCCGGGGCTGCCCCCGCACACCACCGCCTTCGGGGGCACCCCCTCAGGCTTCGAAATCGCCCCTCTGAGGGCCTCTGGGGCCCCGCCGGTAGGGTGGCCTAAGCGGGGGCGTCTGCGGCGCTCTGAGGGGCCTTCTCGGGCCCCTGAGGGGTACCCCAGCCGACAGCGAGGCCCCCGCCGGAGCGGGGGCCTTCGGGTCAGCCTTCGAAGTCTTCCAGGACGTCTGCCAGGTCTGCGGTGTAGTAGCCGCCGAGCTCCTCGAAGAAGTCGATCTCGATGTCCATTGGGGTTTCCTTTCTCTCTTTCCCCTTTGTTGTACCTCCATTCTATCAACCGCCACCCCCCGTGTCAAGCCCCAGCGGTGTGTCCTTCGCCACATTCCCGAGCACCATACGCCACAGTAACCTACCTCGCAGTAACCTCCGCTAACGTAGCAGTAGGTTACACCTACGAAGCCGTAACCCACCACGGGGTAACTTACTCACCAGTAACTTACGTCAGCGTAACCTACCAAGGGGTAACTTACACCTACGTAGAAGTAACTTACGGTTACGTAGGTAAAAGTTGTCATTAAACGTTACAAAGAGACCCCTTTTTGATTTTCGGGGGCAGTTTTCGAGTACAAAGAGGGCCATTTTCGAATTTCGGGGCTCAAAGATAAAGGAAATTAGAACGGCGGTCGGCGGAACGGACAGTCCCGAGGCGCACACCACACAGCACCGGGCAGTCGAGCGGCACCCCCTCAGACGCACGAGGATCGATTCTGAGGCGATTTCAGCCCCCGACCCAAGCGACCCTACCGGGGCGCCCCTGAAAACGCCTCAGAGGGCAACCTCGTGATCCTGAGGCGCAACTGGGCCCGCGAGGAGGCGCACACCCCAGGCGCACAGCCCCCCGCAGCGGAGGCGTGTGAAGAATGTGACAAAACTGAATAGACGCAAAACACGTTGTTCTCAAACGACAGCAAATGCAAAGCGTGCGGGGTATACCCGGGGTGTGACACCGCCGTATTGATCAAGCACATTGCCCTGATCCAAGAGGTTTTGTAATTTCAAAGGAGAGAAATCAAGGGATTACAAGGAATATACAAATAGGGATATATAATGTGGTAGTAGTATGTGTGGGGGTGGTGTATTAGGAATTTGACTCGTCCTTATTTCGACATATAGCGAAATAACTAATACGTTCAGGGCTGAACGATTGAAAATTGAACCATTCAGTCTTGAACGATTTTCCCTTCCACCCCGCCGAATCCGCGTCGTCTCGCCGCTTTGTGGTGTGCGCAGTGGGTCGTGTGTGCGCGGGCGCGTGATTATAACACAACGCCTCGCAGCACCCGTGTGACCAAATTCACATTTCGCGATTTGACTTGAAATCGATCTAGCCATAGGGTAGAAATCGAGTTGAAATTGATCGGCGGAACTAGGTTGAAACCGATCGAAAATACATTTTCGAGTGAAAGGAGAAATCGAAATGAAACGGATTACCGTGGCGATCGAGGTCGCCGACGAAAATCTGGACGCGCAGTCAACGCGGGCCGACGTAGAGAACGAATATGGGGTGAGAGTCGTTCTCAACTCGAACTACGCCGACAAGGCACTCCTAATAGTGCCCGAGCCGATGCGGGTAGGCAGCGAAGAGTTCCTCCCCCCTGTGCGCATCGCGACTTTGAAGGCTGCGCTGACGGCCCTCGGCGTGGCCGTAGCCACGCCGTCGACCCTAGACGATGCGCTGTTGTCGGGCGCCGAACAGGACAACATATCAGCGAGAAAGCGCTTGAGGCTTATGTTCCGCGAGTTCAAATCGAACCCGTTGTCCGAGGTGGACCTGCGCGGAAAGGACCCGGCGGACTCATCTAAGCTGGCGCGCAAACTCCGCGCCAAGCGCTTCAAGGAGGCCTTCTACACTTCTCTGTCCGAGTTCATAGCGGCCAACCCCGGGCTGAGCTACAAGGACTACTGGGATGCGGACCGCCGGCCCTACGAGAAGCAGTGGCCTGAATATCGGGCAGCCGTCAAGAGAGCGAAAGACATTAGAGGAAGGGAGTAAACAACATGACGCGCTATACGATGCCCGCACACTCGCAGGGCGAACTATATGCACAGCGAGCAGCAGCCCGCCTCGAACGCGACGACGTTCACAGGTGGGTGTTCGTTCGCAATCTCACACCCGAAGTCGAATGCGATGTGCGGGAGTGGCTTTTTCAACGGCTGAACGGCTTCTACTGCGATCTGCAGTTGATGCACACGCCGCATGTGCGTTTACACCTGAACCCGGTCGTTCAAGCTCGGACGCACATCGTGCTGAACAACACCCCTCCTCTTCCGTCTATGTCCTGCAACGACGAGGCTGTCGAAGTCAACGCCCGTGGCTTGAGTGCCCGGGACGCCGTGAAGGCTCTGATAAAAGCGACGGGACTGAACCCGCACCTGTTGGTGTACGGGTGGCCTTTCTGCTTGGACGACGTGGACGCCGCGGAAGGAGGCGCAGAATGACACTCGTAGCTTTTTTCGACCTCGCTCTCCTGGCGAGGCTGCCGGGCCGCACGATAGAACCCGCCGCGATGGACTGCCGCGGCACTGTGCGCTCCGGGGACATAACGCTGTACGGCCGTAACCCCTTTGCGCACTCGATATGCGTGCAGCCGCATAAAGAGAAGCGGAAGCCCTTCACGGTGGGCATTGTGCGCGTTCGCACAATGCCGATGAAGGCGACGTTGGAGCTGTGCGATAGGCTCTCCAACCCCTTGATAGAAGTGGATGCGGTCGTGCACAAAGACTTGCCACTGTTTTGCGTGTGCGACTTGGGCTACGGGATAGCGCCGGGCACCGTGATCGACGAGGGGGCCGTGCCCACCCCCGATTACCATGTGCTGTGGCCCGGTAAACCCACGACGAACACGGTGTGGACCGCAGTGGAGGACTACACGTGGTTCGAGGCGTTCTCGGAAGAGGGGTGCGCGACGGGCATAGCCTGCACACCCGCGTTGCATATGCAAAGTGAACGGAAGACGATAGACGAAAGGGGCGAAGGATGACCGCGACATACATAGCTTTGGAGGGCCCCGACGGAGTGGGGAAGTCAACCGTAGCAGCAGCTCTGAAAGAGCTCTTTCAGAGCTGCTCCGCAGCCTCCGCCTCTTACTCCAATGTGCGCGTACGGCACTTCCCGACGGACATGATGATCGCGTGTGCGAATAACGGGGGCTATTGCCTGAGTGCGGAGGACTACGCGAGGGACATGGAAAATTGGCTCTCCTTCCGACCGGAGCCCGTGTTGTTCCCCGATTCGCCGACCCCCGCAGCGAGCGAAGAACAGCTGTACGTTCTGGACAGGTGGGCGCTCAGCACCTCGGTGTACGCCTCTCTGCGAAATGAAAAGATCTCGGAGAACGTAGCGCTCACGCTGAACTGGCTGAACCGCGTTCCGCTGACGACGTTCGTGCTGATGCCCCGCGACCCATCCAAGCTGACGGACCCTGACTACCCCGGCCCCGACCCTTATAACCCCCTCGTGGTGACTGAGGCATACCGTAAGTTCCTGACGAATGCGTTCGTCGCGGGGGAGCTGTCGAGGTTCGTACCGATCGTCGTGGACCCCCCCGACGACACGCCCGATTCCGTGGCCGCGGAGATCGCCGAATGGACCACGGGCTTACAAAGGGGGGTGTGACGCACATCGCACACGGGGCGCTTGACTGCCGCCCCGTGTGCGCCTAGACTGTAACTGCGGCGGGACAACCGCCGACCCGAGAGAAAGGAACACATTGTGGAAAGCATGCCTACCGAAGAGAACGCAACCGCTTGGTTCAATGCGAAAACCGTTACCCAACACCCTGACGTCGTCGACACCCGCACTGCCGAGGGATCGACTGTGCGGTTTTACAATGCAGCCGGGTTCGAGTTCATGACGCTGAAGTCAGACGACGTGAGCACGCGGACGTGCAGGTGGGCTCGAATTGCGAGTTCGGGCGCCGTATAACGGCGGTGACCGTGGAGTACGGCCCGGCCAATGTGACGGTGAGCTTGGTGGCGCCGTTCGCAGAGCTCGTGACGGCAACCCGGCCTTACTCCGAGGACGAAGCCGACTACCTGCTTTAAGCATGACACGATGCGGAGCACTGGGTTCCGCAGAACGAAAGGAGAGAAGAGCATGATAGGAACTGATTACACACCGGGGCTGCTGGCAGAACTGGCTAAGAAACCGAATGTGAGAAGCTTGGAGATTCCGGTGCCGCCGAAGGGGCAGTGGGTGTCCTCCTGTACGAAGCGTTACACGGACGATTGGGTTTGTAAGACGACGCTCTTCGACGTCGGCGATGTGGAGTTGGCGTCTGTGACGGCAGAATACAATGAAGACAGCACGCGGTTTGGTTTGATACTGGACCATGAAGTGGAGAAGGTCACGGTTTCTTCGCAGCCTGCGGGGCTGTGCGTGTCTTTCGTCGTCAGCCGGTGGTTCGAAGAGGGCCTGGATAAGATATCCATCGTCCTCCCCCCCGCCGCTTCGGTGGAGCTCAAGTCTGAGATCGGTGCGGTGTCCGTGGTCGAAGAGACGGACACGACGTCGGACGTGATCACGTCGTTCTTTGAAGATGAGACCTCGGACGAGCCGTGGCTGGTCATCGTCGAGCCTTGCTGAAAGGAGGATTAACATGCTGTTCTACGATTACGAGGACTGCCTGTGCGCCTATATCCGGAATCGTGGTTTCGTCTGTGTGGATGTGAACAGTCCTCGCTTCGACGAAGAACTGCCGGTACAGTTCAGTTTGACGACGTGCGATAAGGCGGAGCCTTACACGAACCCCTATGGGGATGTTCTGCTGGTGCACCACCGCCTTCCGCCTGACATGTGCTATAACACGGTGTTGCAGGAGCTAGTGCCGGAAGACTGGCCGAACATGTTCGCGGTGGAGGACAACGAGCCGAACCCGTACACGGAAATGTTGCATGGTTGTGTGGCGGTGTCGTTGGACACAGGGGATGCGTTTTTCCTAGGCGACCTGGTATATGACCGCGGGACTAAGACGATTCACTGCGAGCCGGATGTGGGCAAGCCTTTCGACATGAAGAAAGATGAGTTCATCCGTACGTTCAAAGTGAGGTGTCTTACCATATGACGCACAAGGACATAGCTTGGGCTATAGCGAACGCCTACAACCCGCCGCGCTGCTCCAACCCCAACGCCCCCCTTGTGCGCTACTACAGGGCTGACGGTACGACGACTATGAAGGAGGGCGAGGCGCAGTACATGTCCCGTTACAACCCGCTGACTAAGCGGATAAGGGTGATGCTGTACTCACACCACGAGACTATCGGGTTGTTCTATTTAGGCTAGATTGAAAGGAGACGCTGAGTAGCATGGCTTTGAAATTGATTCCGCCCGGTCAGGGTAGTGAGCTGAGGGATTACTACATCCGCTTCGAGGGCTCGATGTACGGCGTGCTGCACGTGGATAACGAAGCGCGCACTGTAAACCTGGTCCCTCTCAAGGATATCGATAACGTTCCAGTGTTCGTGGAACTGTTGGATCCGTACCATCTACGCGGTGTGCGGGTGTTCGACTCGTCGAGTTTCCGCCTGGTGCTGTGCTTCTTCGACCGTTTCTATGTGACGGTCGGCGACATGCACGTATTGGAGTTCGACAGCCCGCAGGCGTATATGGAGCACATGCACGTGTCTTTGTACGATGTGGTGTTGTTTCCGCCTGTTGCGGAAGGCCAGGAGACGAACCCGTGGCGGACGCTATCCCGGTCGGATGACGGGGGCACTACATGGCTGTGCGATTTCTCCCCCGTGGAGGAAGGCGTCAACCCCGGTCTGGACAGCTGCTCAACCCGGACTCTGTGCAGGCTGTGGAGAGAGGTAGACGGTTCTTTGACGCTGAAGCCGGCCCGGAGCTTCGCGATCTGCGAAGCGTGGGAGGAGAATAACTGTTCGACTAGCTCGTGGCGTTTGACGTCTGTTCGCAAACGCACAGCGCAGTAATGGATGGTGATGTATTTCACAGGGCGGGGGCTTGACGGCGCCCGCCCTTTCCGTATACACTTCTTAATACGCATATCACTGAGAGAAGGGGTTAATCAGTATGAGCTTCGAAAAACCACAGGACTACGTGGATGCTTTGAAAAGGCTTGAAGGCTTCCCATTGACGGGCTTGGAGGTGAGAGACGGCCACTTGTTCTTCAACAGCCTGTCCAGCCACGTGGCGCTTCCCCTGCGCAGGGCGAATGGTTGGGGGTACCGTGTAGTACACTATGGTTTGAATACGCTTGATGTGCTCCTTGATCATGTGAATTACAATAACCATTTCAGGCAGGTCTTGCTCTTCGACGAGAAGAGCGATGTCATAGCACATGTGGAGCTTAAGAACCCCACCCGGAAAGAGTGGCTGCTTGGTGAGCTCTATGGTAAGAGACTGCACAGCTCGATGAACGTCAACCAATATAAACGATACGTGCGCTTGACGGACGGCGTGGTGTTCACGGAGGACGCCGACGGGCTTACGGGCGTAGTCGTGCGTTGGCCGCCGCTGGATTCACCCGTGGACCACATTATCGACCAGGGTGACTGCATCTACATTGTGACGGAGAAGGGCAACTCGGTTGAACTGCTTTTCAAGGACGGAGACCGAGATGACGAAGACTGACACTATACTGGCGAACGATGCATTCGAACTGCTCGCCCCGTTTGTGAGGGCCGGGTGGACATTGGACTGCGCTGTCTTTGTGTTCGACGGTGTCAGTTTGTTCTTCGACAACGGGGCGGCGGCGTTCAGGAATTCAGAGTACCGCATCTCTGACTATTGCGAGTACAGCGACCCCACCCCGCTGGGGTCTATGAGGCGTGTGCAGCGCCCGGACGGCACCGATGCGTGGCGGCTGTTCGATGTGGAGGGCCGCAAAGTCGTCACGATCGAGCTCGCACAGCCAACCGACCCGCTGCCGGTTTACGTTGCGAAGATGCGGGAAGCGCTCATCGGGTCTAGTGTGCAGAGCGTGTCGGCGACGGACGGAGGGTTGTGCCTGCATTTGGACGACGACTACGACGCCGTGACGAATGGGGCTTTGCATGTGCGCATTCACCCCGAGCGGGTGCCGTTCACTGTGGGTGACGTGTTCGTGAATCGCGGCGGTGCGAACCTTACGCTGTGCCTGTGCGCACAGGCGAGCGAAGAGGATGAGAACGCTAAAAAGCCGGTCGCGGCATTCAAAATCGACAGAGACACACTAGACAGGAAGGAGCTGTCGTTCAATGTTATCTGACAAGGACATTAAAAAGCTGGCGAAGCGTAAGGGATTGGTATATCCGTTCCGCGACGATTGTCTTCAGCCGGCTAGCTACGACGTGCACTTGGGCCCGTACTTCCTCAACACGAAGACAGGTGAGCGGCATGTGGCCTGGGGTGCACGGGGCGAGTTCGTTCTCCCGCCCGGAGAGTTGTGGTTGGGCGCGACTTTGGAGAAGTTCTACATCCCAGCGAATATCGCCGCACAGGTGGAGGGCCGGTCGAGCTGGGGCCGTCTCGGGTTGCTGACGCACATCACCGCCGGCTTCATCGACCCCGGATTCATGGGGGTGATCACCCTGGAGCTGTACAACGTCAACTCCTACCCGTTGACCCTTCCGACGGTTTTCGACCTGTTGTTGGATTCGACCGGTGTGGAGCCGATCGCACAGGTGTCGTTCATGAAGCTTTCGTCCAAGGCGAGGGAGCCGTATCATGTACGGGGCCATTATATCGATCCGATTGGGCCTGAGGAGTCGAAGCTTAAGGATTATGTAAAAGAGCATTGGTGATTATCGGGGGAGCTAGTGGCTTCGAAGACCTACCGTTTCCCCGTCAGGCCGAATACAAACACTTAAGAGAAAGGGCTATGAATTATGTCTTACTTCTACGGGCGAATTGCTGACTACGAAGGTCTGTTTGAGATGGACCAGGATGGGGTCGTACGACCCTGTGACGTTTTCAAACAGGGCTATGTGGACCACCTCCTCGGTGGGGGGCACACTGTGAACATCCTTAGCCCCTGCAAGACAAGGCTCCACCCGCTGTATGATTGTGCGGGTCGAAAGCACTTCGTTCTTCACAAACACTATGATCGGACTTTTTACCATAACGTCAGCGATGACACCGTGTGGTGTCTTCTAAAAGATCAGACGAGGGTATTTCACCCCGTGAAGGACGAATGCCCTTTGACTGCCTTTCTGCAGCTAGCGATGAAGAAGAGCACTACTACGTTTACTTTGTGGAACAAGCTTATGGAGGAATATGAGGGGGTGAGGAAAGCGGAGCACAGCTGGATGGTGTTCGCTCCGAGTACGGTGCCAGGCTACCCGGCCGATGAGAGGAGTGTACCGAACATCGATTGCAGTCACTATGCGCTTACCCAGCCGAGTATAAATGGAGCCAGCTAGCTATTGGAGGCGGGAGAAGTGGATTCGCCGTGCACTGTGCGCACAGCCCGGTGTGTCAGCGGACCTCTTCTTTTCGCCCGAGGAAGGTCTCGACAAAAAAGACGACCCATACTTCGACGACGCGTTGATGTTCTGCCATTTCTGCCCTGTGCGCATGGAATGCAGAGAGTACGCGGATCGTATGGAAGAGGGGCAGAAGTATCTGTTCGGCGTTATCGGAGGGGAGGATCCGTTCGAGCGTCGGGAGAGGAGGAAGAGGAATAATGAGACAGCTGCTATATGGGAAGAAGGGGCCTCTTGAGGGTTGGTTCGCTGTCAACCCAGACGACACGTTGGAGTATGTTCCGACGTCGGGCGAGGCGATGCACAATTCCTACCAAACGACGGTGGAGGACGCGAAGGGTAAGCCGTTCCGGGCTATCAGCATCGGGTATGCGTCGGAGCGGCAGGTCTTCTACACGTGCAACGGGATTCGACTGATTCTGATCAAGCAGGATGAACCTCCGTTCAACCCCGGGAAGGCGCCATCTGGGTACTACTATGATGCATCGAGGCATACGGTGGATCGCTTCTATGATCCGCCGTTCCATGTGAAGGGTGAGGACTGTGCGCCGGACTCGGTGACGGGTGTGTTGAAGAGCCAGGGCTATGTGTGGTGTCGTCGGGTTTACGATGGCGTTGAGCTCTTCCTGACGAAGGACAAGGATGGAAAAGCGGACGTGGACAAGTACTACATCAAGGCGTTCTCGATCGGGTTGAATCTGGATATCCTGGTCCGTTCTATTGATGTGTCGTGTGCGAAGTTCGAGGTGGTAAGGGCGTGAACCAGTCATTGGAGCTCACCCCGGCGCAGCTGGAGAAGGTGGAGGCCGTCGTCGCACAGCGGGACGGCTTGGCCGCCGCTTTGGATGTATCGGACACGGGGACGGGCAAGACCTTGTGCGCGGTGGAGGTGATGAAGCGGCTCGCCCCGGTGACGACGTTGATCGTGGGCCCGGCGAAGCCGCAGATCGTCAACGCTTGGAAGGCGACGTTCGCCCGGCAGGGCGTGGAGCTTCCGTTCAAGCGGATCGATTCGAAGCACTTCGGCCATTTCGACGATCTCCGCTCTGGTGTACCCGGCGTCTACTACGTGGGCAGGGAATACTTAGGTCTGTCCGACTACAATGCGAAGAACGTCGAGAAAGGTAAAGAGAACCTTCTGCCGTGGTCGAAGGCGAAGCCGGACTTCGTGGTGTACGACGAGGTGCAGTCGGCGTCGAACCGTAAATCGGGACGGGCTAAAGCCATGTGGAGCCTGCGGAATGCTGGCTTCAAGCTGGCGATGTCAGCCACACCGCAAGGCAACCGGTTCGAGGGACTGTGGTCGATCTGCCGCTGGCTGTGGTGGAACGTAGAGGACCCGTCTCGTGTGCCGCTGTCTCACGACAAGAGGGACTGGCTGTACGTGGAGGGTTCTTTCCACCGCTGGAAAGCGAGGTGGTGTATCGTCCAGAACAGTTGGATACATGATAGATACGGCAGACTGCAGGAGATCGAGACGATCGTCGCCGAGAAGGAACCGGGGGCTTTCCTTCGTTCTTTGCCGTGTGTGGTCGGTTTGCCTGCGGAGCGGAAGCCGGTGGACACCCGTATCGTCGAGTGCGAGCTGACGCACAAACAGCGTGATATATATGACAAACTGCAATACGAGTTGATCTCCGAGGTGGAGGGCGGCTTGCTCGTGGCATCGATCCCATTGGTTAAGCTACTGCGTCTACGCCAGGTGACGTTGGGTGAGCCGTGTATGGTGTACGACCCCGAAACCGATATGGATTCGGTCACGTTCGACCCGGACTGCCCGTCTAGAAAGCTGGATATGCTGAACGCTTTGATTGAGAGACACCACGCACACGACAAAGTGTTGGTGTTCACATCGAGTCAGCGGTTCGCGAATGCTGTAGCTCACAGGGTGTGTGCGAAGACGGCGCTGTACACGGGAGCGCAGACGACGAAAGCGCGCAGTGAGGCGTTTGCAGGCTTCACGGAGGGGGATGTGAAGGTCCTGCTGTGCACGATTGGCGCCGCCGCGGAGGGGCTGGACGGCCTGCAGCGCGTGTGCTATGTCGAGGTGTGGTTGGACGAGGACCTGAACGGAATGCTGTGTGAACAGGCGAAGGGGCGCCTGAACCGCATGGGTCAGCCCGCTGAGCGAATCATACGGTATTATTTCCAGGCTCGGGACACGATGGACGACGGCACGTTCCAACGGCTCGCCGGCCAGGCGCAGGCCAACAGGGCCGTGCTGAACAAGTGACGCAACTCACACAGCCCCGGCTTGCACATCCGGGGCTGTGCCTGTACCGTAAAGGTACAAGCCGATCGAGAGAAAGGAACACACCATGACGATTTCGGAGTTCATCGATGACCTTGAGAAGGCTCGTGCCAAGTATGGCGACTTGAAGCTGTTCGTGGCACGGGGCTATCAGCTGTACCCCGTGGAGTCGCTCGACCTGTTCGATTGCCGCGTGGGGTATAACGAGCATTACGATGAGTTCTTCGAATCGAACAACGCCGGGTTCGGTGCCGAAGAGGCTGTCGTTCTCGGGTAGATGAGAAAGGAGGAACGAAATAAACGACTACATTAAAGAGCGATTGAAGGACGCATTTGTGCTGTTCGATAATTTCGATAAGTACTACGCATACATCCCCGCTCTTAATAAGTGGCTGGACGTCAACGGTGCGAATTACTGCCTTGGGCTAGCGGACATGCGCAACCTCATGGAAAACGACCTGCTCTACTTCGCACCTGTGCCCTTCATTCAACACGTGTGGGGCCAGCGGGATACTCAACGAGCCGCTCTGGAACCGCACACCACACTGAGGTATAAGGACGGGCCGATCATCTTACACAACACGGGCGACACACCCGCTATTATCGAGTGCAAGCACATCGTCAACTTCGCAATCAACAAAGGCTGGGAACTTCAACTGGTATGAGGAACGACGAACTACTATCACTGTTCACGCCGCAGACCCGGAGGGACAAGCAGATTCGGGTGGGCGCATCGAACCTCTCCAACCCGTGTGCGCTGTGCCTGGCCGAAGACATCCTTCCTGGTATCAAGGATAAGAGCGGGGTCGAGTTGGTGCCGCGCGAGATGCGGGAGTCCAACTTCGTCATGGGCGCGAGGATCGGAACGGACATCCACCGAGGCCTGGAGTACTGGGCGAAGAGGCTCTTTCCCAAATGGGAACTGGAGCAGCGCTTTGAGCTCGGGCTCTATGAGAACTACGGGCTTATCCGGTCCACGGCCGACGCCTACGACCCCGAGGACGGGACGATCGTCGATTACAAGACGACCACCCGCTCCAAGCTGAAGGCGCTCAGCGCGGTGTTCTCGATGCATGGAGACGTACCGGACGTGACGGGTGACAGCGCTAAAGCCAAGTACATCGCCTACGTCGCACAGACCCATCTCTACGCGCTCGGTAAGGAGCGCCGCGACGGCGAGGGGACGGTGCATAGGATCAAAGTCGTTTTTATCCCGAGGGATGCTTCGCAAGTGTCTGATGTGGAGATTTTCACACTTGACTATGACCGGGAGAAAGCCGAGCGAGTGTGGCAGCGCGGGCAGCACATCATTGACGCCCTGTGCGACGGCTTCACGGACTTTCCGTCATATCCCGGCTGTTATCGCTGCAACGTGCTGGCCGTTAAGAAGGACAAATAACCGGGGGTGTGCGACATGAAAGAACAAGACGACATTCTGGAGTACGGTTACATATCGGGACTCATCGACAGCCTCGAAGAGAGGAAGAAGGAACTCTCTGCAGCTATCAAGCAAAGGCTACAGGTCGGTGAGTCCGGAGTAGCCGGCCCGTACATAGTGACACGAAGGGAGGTTCATCGTTTCGACATATCGAAGGCTGAAAAGGCTCTACCTGGAGATACGCTTCGACGTTGCTATGTTCAAAAGCTGGATCCGAAGAGAGTGAAATCACTGGCTTCGGCAGAGGAATATCTTCAGTGCCTCAAGAGCACAGAGCAGCTTTACATCCGTCAAGAGAAAGGAGAAGACGAATGACAGATTTCGATATCGAATCATTCATCATCAAACCCGACGAACTCAGCAAACCCGAGCAGATCCTCGTCTACTCCGACTACGGCCAGGGGAAGACGACGTTCGCCGCTTCAGCCGCTAAGTTCAAGCCCACCTCGCCTGTGCTGTACCTCGACCTCGAAGGCAGTACGACAGGCGTCACACGTGATGTTCCACCGGAAAACATCGACATCGTTAGGCCTAAGAACATGCCGATACCAGAGGGCATGACCAAGGAGGAAGGCTGGATCCACAACACGGACCGCATTCTTGTGGCCTTCCTCACAGGCGAGATGCCCCGTGAGTACAAGACAATCGTCATTGACCCGCTCAATGTCTACAACGATTGGTGTGCGGATCACTTCGAAGCCGTCGAGATGGCCAAGCAGAACCCCAACAAGTTCGCCATCTGGACGGAGGCAGCTAAGAAGACCACTGGATCGAACGGGATCTTCCCACTTCTGAAAGACGCCGGGGTGCTGTCCATCCTCGTCGTCCACCAGAAGACCGACGACAACGGGGTGGCCGACTTCGCTTGGCGCGGATCCGGTTCGCGGGCCAAGGTTGGACAGACGCCCGACGTGGTGGTACATTTGTCACTGGACACCGACCGGAAGACCGGCGAGTCGCACACGGAAGCGCAGATGTTCGCATCCCGAACGATCGGGGCCAAGAACCGCTTCAACCTTCCTCCGTTTGTAGAGGACCTGACCATCGAAAAGCTCTGGAAGCTTTGCGACAACCACTGAGAGAGGAGAACACTATGGTACGCAAACCAGCTTATAAGGCATTCAAACTCGACGACAAGGAACTCAAGTCCGCTCTCGGAGCCGACGGCCACTTCGGAGGCCGCGGCGGTGCGGTCAAGGTTCCGGCGCCCGGGGTCTACCGGGCTATCATCTGCGATGTGGAGAAGGGGGAGTACAGGTCCACTGCTAATGCAGGGCTACCGCGTCTCGTCGTTGACCTGAAGATCATCGAAGGCCCGACCGACGACTACGACGGCGCTATCGTCAAAGATTTCAACGTCCCGCTTCAACCGCACTGGAAGAACGGCAAGCTCAATTACAGCTTTCCGAACTTCTGGGAGGCCGTCGGCGCCTACGACCCCGACGAGGGCTTCCTGATCCCCGAAGACGAAACCGAACTGGTCGACCCCGACCAGACGGTCCTCGTCAAAATTGGGAACCGCCACAATGATCGGGGCTACGTAAACGCAACGGTCGAGTCCTACTACGTGGACGACGGAAAGCGAGAGCTGGAACAGCTCGGCGAGCCGCTGAAGCCCAAGGTCGTGCAGGACGCACCCACGGCTAAGGTCCAGCCGGCCAGGGACACGACGAGGAAGTTCAGCATCGGTTAAGAGGAAGGAGTAAGGAACGGCCCCAAAGGGGCCGTTCCTGCTCTATAAGGTGGGGGCGTAACCAGTACCATATATATATATAGTGAAAGGGCTTAACGAATGAAAGCAATAGAATTCCTGGACGCGATATACAAAGACATCGAGGGTTACATCAACATTGTGACGATGGATCCCCTCGACGAAGAAGAAACGGTCAAAAGCAAGTTTCTCGCATGGCCGTCCAAGCGTGACCTCGCACAGCGATACCTGTCTATCCGCGAAGACGAGAACACGTATTGTTCGGTCGGTGTCTTCACGGGTAAGAGCCGTTCTGGCAACGACGAAGGCGCCATGTGCGGTGTCGTGTGGGCCGAGGCGGACACCTGCCCGCCAAGCGAGTTCGAGGTCGAGCCGACTCTGGTTGTGCGCACATCGAGGAACCGCACACACTGCTGGTGGATACTCGACGAGCCCCACTCGCTGGCCGAGTGCTCCGAGGTAGCGAGGTCTATCTACCAGAAGCACCGCGATAAAGGCTGCGACTCCGGCTGGCAGGCCTCAAAGCTGCTCCGCGTGCCTGGTTCCGTCAACACGAAGTACGGCGCCGACTACCCTGTGCGGATTGTTGAGAACACGGGTGCCGTCTATACGCTGGACGAAATTAAAGCAGCGTACCCCGTTGTGCGTCTCGAAGAGGCGAGGAAAGTCGGCGAAGCCCCTCCGATGTGTGATGACGAGCAGCTTCGAGTAATCGAGGACAAACTTAAGACGCAGTCGCTTCGGTCTATGTATCTCGACGAGATCGAGGACGGGCGTCAGAGCTGGTCTCAGACGGCCAAGAAGTTCCAGATGGAGCTCTTCCGATCCACCTTCACCGACAACGAAGTGTACCAGTTGATGCTTCGCGCACACTGCAACAAGTACAACCCCGTTTACGCCGGCCGGAAAACTAAGGAAGGTCACGCTATTCCGAAGCGTGACAACTGGGCGTTGTGCACGTGGAAGGAGGTTGAGAAGTTCAGCAAGGAGTATAAGGACAGCTTCACGCATCTCGATGAGAATGGCATTGCTCTCGGAGACGAAAGCTTTGCCAACGCTATTCGCGAGTATCAGACTGGTGAGATCCAGCTCCTCACGGATGACGAGGTGGCGTTCGTCGAAAGTGACGACAATCCAACGTTCATCAAAGATTACATCGATTACGGTCGCACGGTGACGGACACCGCGGACGCTTATCACGCCGCACTGGGGTTGGTGACCATGGCCACGACGATCGGCGCTTTCGGGTCTATTAACACAACGGGCGACGACGAGCAGGGGCTTCGCTTCTGGCCGCTCATCCTTGGACCCTCGGGTACTGCGCACAAGACGACCGCGGTGAATGGAGCTCAGACAGTCATCGACCTGTGCGGTACCCTGATAGGGCGTGCTAACAGCATCAAGGTTGCCAGCGATTCCACTATTCAGGCTATGAAGCGTGACATCGCTCCGTTCCACAACACACCCACGTATATGGCGCTCGATGAGATCCAGGATAAGTTTCGGGACATCATGGACAACCGCGGGTCGTGGAATGGCTTCGACGCCGGCCTGTGCAAGTTGTTCAGCGGCGAAGTCGAGATGACCCGTCGTATCACCACCGAGGGCGTCGACAGGGCCAACGCACACTTAAACGTCATTCTTACGGGCATATACGATGAGTCGATCGACATTCTTGAGATGCGCAACTTCAAGAACGGATTCCTCACACGTTTCACGTGGGTAACGTACATCGAAGAAGACAACGAGGGTAAGAGCGATGATAAGCCGAAGATCGCTGCCATGTTCAATAGCCGTCGAAAGTTCGGCAACAGCAAGGACCGCGACAGGAAGGCGCAGAAGCTCGCGCACACCCTGGCGGGTCGTGTCAATCAGCTGTGTCGCGTGTGCTACAAAACCGACGACGTGCCCGATGTGGAGCAGCGCTTGCAGGAACGGGACCTCGACGTGAACCGCATTCTGCTCGACGTGGACGACGAGGCGCTCGACCGCTACGAGACGTGGTGCATGAATGTCCAGCGCTTCGACATCGTCGAAGATAAGTCATCGATCTTCGAGTCGGCGTTCCGCAGGTTGTGCATTACCGTTCCCCAGGTCGCCGGGCTGTTCAGCCTCATGGATAGAGAGGACGGCGTGATCACCAAGACACACATGCTGAACGCCATCTACTACGCCAACCATTGGGTTCGGTGTCTTCTCAAGGCGCTCAACGATGTGACGGCGAGCCACTACGTCAAGCAGCAGGAGTCGGTCATGACGTTCATCCGCACGCACTGCGACAAGGCGAACCACGCCATCCTGTGCACGAAGGTCCGGGATAAATTCCCCGAGTTGGACGAGTGGACGTACAAGAACATCATCTCTTCGCTGCGAGGCAGGGGTCTTATCTCCGGTCCGGTTGAGCTCGAATATATCCGGGGTAAAGGTAAGAGCAAGAAGTCCAAGGGTTGGTTCTACACGATGGTGGTGGACGAGTGAGGACTGTGCGATTCTATCTGGCATCTGGCGACATCGAGATGTTCCAGGAGGTGGCAGTTGTTGCCAGTCCAGAGCTCGGACCCCTCGACTACGAGTGGTCCGACACCGAGGAAGGCGCCGCCGTCTTCGACCTCGAACCGTGGGACGACTGCGGAATCGACACGGCAGCCCAGTGGTTCGCCGGCGTTGTGCGACGCTATCTACTGGACAACGGCGCGTGGTCGTCGCCGTTCGGCGGAGAATGGTCGAAGATCCTATTCCTCGACATCGAGTCCCACGGAGTCGAGAAGCGCTGGTCCATGTCGCCGCGTGAGTTCTTCCGACTCGGGCAGTATGCGTGGGGTGAGGGCCCAGTCGTCTTGACGGAGGACTACGACGAAGTCATGGACGCTATTCGAAAAGCCGACGGCGTAGTGATCCACAACGGTCACAACTTCGATCTGTCCGTGCTGTTCGGCAAAGACAGCGACGAACCGCTAAAGATGACGATGGGCCGCAAGGTCATCGACACCATGGTGCTGGCTAATATCGCCTATCCTGCTCCGTCTGTCTACCTGGACAGGGCGGGGCGTCAAGTCGTCACCGACCTCAGCCCTTCGAATGTGCGCAGATGGCTGTCCCTCGACAACCTCGCATACCACCTGGGGTTGGAAGGCAAGGTCATGGACTTGAAAGACCTCGCCAAGCGGTTCAACCCCCCGGGGACGAAGGTCGCCGATCTCGACTTCGGTCTGATCCCACTCGACGACCCTATGTTCCGTGAGTATTCCGAACAGGACGTAGTGGTGCTCAGGGGTATTTTCAAGGAGCTCCTGCTTCGTCATGAGGTCGACGAGTACGATTGGCGCGAGCAGCTGAAGGCAGCTATCAATGCGCAGATGTCGAGGAACGGTTTCCTCATCGACGCCGACAAGGCGTACGACAGACTCTACGAGTTGGCGGACAGGAAAGAGAAGCTGCTCGACTACCTGCACAGGTCGGTGGGCATGCCACTCGATTCGAAACAGCCGTGGCGGACGACTAAAGGCAAGCAGTGCGTCCTCGATGCCCTGGCTGCGTTCGGTGTGGACGAGTTCACGCACCCCGAGTGGCCTCGCACACCGACGGGCGCTCTGCAGCTGTCCGGCAGCGTCGTACAAGCCCTCCTGAGAGGCCACGGAAGCCACGCTGAGGCCTTCGGAAAGGTGCTGGGCGAACTACTGGGCCAGCGTTCACTTGCGCAGCTCACAATCGATTGTCTGCAGCCTGACGGCCGTGTGCACCCCGAGGTCGACGACCTTCAGCGATCCGGACGCTCGTCGACGACGAAGCCCGGCTTGACCGTGTGGACGGCTCGCGGCGACAACGCCGTGGAGAAGTCCTATTTCACCCCGGACCCGGGCTGCAAGCTGGTATCGTTCGACTACTCGAACGCGGATGCGAGGATCGTCGCCGGCTACGCACAGGACCCCGCGTACATGAAGAACTTCCTGGCCGGCGCCGACCCGCATGAGATCACGGGTCGCGCCGTCTGGGGCGACGAAGAATACGAGGCGCACATGCCAGACGGCTGGGAGACGGATAAGGAGGCGCGCAAGCGCAACCCCTACCGCCAGAAGGCGAAGGCACTATCACATGCATGGAACTACGGAGGCGGAGCGAAAACGATCTCCAAGGCATCGGGTCAACCGCTCGACGTGGCGGAGCACTTCGTCGAGAAGATGGCGGAAGCTTACCCTTTGGTTGTGCGATGGCGTCAAGACTGTGCGGATCAGGGTGAGAGCGGCTACATCTACAACGCGTGGGGCCGGCGTATGAGTGTCAATGTCGAGCGGTCGTACACCCAGTCTTCGGCGCTCATGGGTCAGTCGGGGACGAGGGAGATCATGACGGATGCGCTCATCCGCATGTTGGACTGTGACCTTCGTCTCATTCACTGGCTTCGCGCGCAAATCCACGACGAGTTGATTTTCTCGATCCCTGAATCGGAGCTAGACTGGGCGGTGCCGAAAATCGCCGAGCTGATGTCCACGACGTGGAACGAAGTCGAGTTCACAGCCGCACACGGGCAGCCGGCAGACGACTGGGAGCACGCCTCCCACTGACGAAAGGAGAAACGTATGACGAAAGCGACGCTGTACACGAAGCCTGGCTGTGTCCAGTGCAAGATGACGAAGAAGGATCTGACGAAGAAAGGCATCCCTTTCGATGAGATCGATATCACCGAGGACCACGACGCGTTGTCATTCGTATTGGGTCTCGGTTACAAACAAGCGCCGGTTGTGGTGATCGACCAGACGCATTGGAGCGGGTTCCGTCCGGACATGGCCAGGAAGTTCGTTTAATGAACACGATCGATAGGCAGTATGAGGTTCTTCTCGCAGACGTTCTGAAGCATGGAGTGGAGAAGAAGGATCGCACAGGGGTGGGGACGCTGTCCGTCTTCGGACGGCAGATTCGCTACGACCTGAACAACGGTTTTCCGCGTATCACCACGAAGTTCGTGCCAATGAAGGCTGTTAAGGGCGAACTGCTGTGGTTTCTGTCTGGCGACACGAACATAAAGGGGTTGAAGGACCATGGCATCTCCATCTGGGATGAGTGGGCCGATGCGGACGGCAACCTCGGGCCCGTGTACGGGCACCAGTGGCGCTCCTGGCCTGCACCGGACGGAAAGGGCATCGACCAGATCTACGAGGTCGTCGAGAGCTTGAAGGCAGATCCGGACTCCCGCCGGCATATCGTGTCGGCGTGGAACGTCGGAGACTTGGATGCCATGGCGCTTGCACCGTGCCATGTTCTATTCCAGTTCTATGTGGCAGGTGGCAGGCTATCGTGTCAGTTGTATCAACGCAGTGCGGACCTCTTCCTGGGTGTGCCTTTCAATATCGCGTCGTATTCCTTGTTGACGCACATGATCGCACAGCAAACAGGTTACAACGTAGGCGAGTTCATTTGGACGGGTGGGGACTGTCATGTATACAAGAGCCACGTGGCTGCTGTGCGAGAACAACTCGCCCGCATTCCCTACCCGTTTCCCGAGCTCAGCCTCAAGAAAGCACCATCGATATTCGACTATCAAATGAGTGATATATACGCATCGGCAGGGTATAAACACCACCCCGCCATCAAGGCCCCCGTGGCTGTATAATCGAAGACCCATCATAGAAAGGACAAGATTTTGACTGTTAACATCGACCCGATCTCCACAGTGGAGGAGTACGTGGAGCAGGCGGATTGGCGCGTCAACGCGAACGCGAACCAGGGCTACTCCGTCGGCGGCCTCATTCTCAACGCCGCCGGCAAGACGATCGCGAACTATTGGCTGTCGAAGGTGTACAGCGAAGAAGAAGGAGCCGCACACAGAAACGGCGACTACCATATCCACGACCTCGACATGCTCGCGGGCTATTGTGCGGGCTGGTCTCTTAGGAGGCTCTTGGAGGAAGGCTTTAACGGCATCGCCGGGGCCATCGCCTCCGATCCTCCGCGTCACTTCAGGTCGGCCTGCGGCCAGATCGTCAACTTCCTCGGCACGCTGCAGAACGAGTGGGCGGGGGCCCAGGCCTTCTCGTCCTTCGACACGTACATGGCGCCGTTCATCCGGCTCGACGGGCTGGACTATGCGGAGGTCAAGCAGTCGATGCAAGAGCTCATTTTCAATCTCAACGTTCCAAGCCGTTGGGGCAGCCAATGCCCTTTCACCAACCTCACCTTCGACTGGACGTGCCCTGAGGACATCAAAGACAACCATCCGCTTATAGGCGGTGAACTGTGCGACTTCACATACGGGGACCTCCAGGCCGAGATGGACACGATCAACCGCGCCTACATCGAGGTCATGATGGAAGGCGACGCCGACGGCCGCGTCTTCACCTTCCCGATCCCGACCTACAACATGACGAAGGACTTCGACTGGGAGTCGGACAACGCCCGCGCCCTGTTCGATATGACCGCGAAGTACGGCCTGCCCTACTTCCAGAACTTCATCAACTCCGAGCTCGACCCGGGCATGATCCGCTCGATGTGCTGCCGCCTCCAGCTCGACCTGCGCGAGCTCCTGAAGCGGGGCAACGGTTTGTTCGGCTCGGCCGAGCTCACGGGCTCCATAGGCGTCGTCACTGTGAATGCCGCAAGGCTCGGGTACATGTGGGCAGGGGACGAAGATGCGCTCTACGAGAGGCTCGACCATCTTATGGGCCTCGCTTCGTCCACGCTTGAGAAGAAGAGGATCAAGATCGCCGAGCTTATGGAGCGTGGCCTCTTTCCGTACAGCAAGCGCTACCTCGGGGGGCTCGGCAACCACTTCTCCACGATCGGCGTCAACGGCGTCAATGAAGCCATCCGCAATTTCACTCACGACAAGGAAGACATCACCACCGAGTGGGGTCACGCCTTCGCCAAGAGGCTCCTCGCGCACATGAGGGAGCGCCTCGTCCAATACCAGGAGAAGACTGGCAACCTGTACAACCTGGAGGCTACCCCTGCGGAGGGTACCACGTACAGGTTCGCCAAGGAGGACCGTAAGCGGTTCTCCAACATCATCCAAGCTGGAACAGACAAGAACCCTTACTACACGAACTCGTCCCAGCTTCCTGTGTCGCACACACAGGACGCATTCCAAGCTCTGGAAGAACAAGCCGACCTTCAATCTATGTACACGGGCGGCACCGTCCTGCACCTGTACATGAATGAGAAGATCTCGTCCGGTGCTGTGTGCGCGAAACTCGTCAAGAGGGCGCTCACCAACTTCCACCTGCCGTACATCACGATCACCCCGACGTTCTCGATCTGCCCCAATCACGGCTACCTCGCTGGGGAGCATTTCGTGTGTGAGAAGTGCGGTGAGGCATGCGAGGTGTGGACGAGGGTCATGGGGTACTTCCGCCCGGTCGCGTCCTTCAACATCGGCAAGAAAGGCGAGTACGCCGAGCGCACCCCCTTCACCGAGAAGGAGAGCGTGAAGGCTTGACCGAGAGCAACGACCTTCAGGTGGCCGGGCTGGTGCCGCTGTCGTCAGTGGACTGGCCCGGCCGGCTCGTAGCCACCGTGTTCTGCCAGGGCTGCCCGCTCAGGTGCCCGTACTGCCAGAACTCGGCCATTCTCGATAACCGCACACCGGGCGCCATCGCCTGGTCGGAAATTGAGGGTTTCCTCCAGCGGCGCGTCGGGCTGCTCGACGGCGTCGTCTTCACAGGTGGAGAGGCACTGCGCCAGGAGGCTGTAATCCCGGCAGCCGAAGACGTCGCCAAGCTCGGATTCGGCGTAGGTGTCCACACGTCTGGCATGTTTCCGGACCGGCTGGAGCGTATGCTGCACGTCGTCGACTGGGTCGGCCTCGACGTTAAAGCTCGTCCCGAGGACTACAAGAAAGCCGTCGGTGTGCGAGGCGACAAGGTGTGGCAGACGCTCGACCTCGTGCTGGATTCCGGCGTCGACTACGAAGTTCGCACAACCGTCTACCCCGAGTCGCTCATCGACTACCATTTCGAGGACCTCGTCTCCCAGCTGAGGTTGGCCGGTGTGCGCACCTTCGCCTTGCAGGAGACTCGCACAGAGGGTACGCCGGTGGCATTCCAGCTGATGGCCGCTTCGTGGGACAAGAAGCGCTGGGGGAAACGCCGACGGGAGCTCGTCGAATGCGTGCAGGCCGCCGGTTTCGACCGTTATGTTCTCAGGCTCACATAAGTGACCGACGACACAGCCGGACGGCTTGACGGGATTGGCTCCTTTCGCTACCATGGAGACATGGAGAAAGAAAGGAGCCAATCCCATGACACAGACGAACACTCTCAACGAGACACAGCTCATCATGTGCGTCCTCTTCATCGGCGCCATTGCACACCTCGTCGCCTACCAAATCTGGGCGACAAGAGGCGACCGAGGAATTGAGAACTACGACACGCGCATCAGGCCCTTCATGTGGACCGTTTGGGCATGGCCGTTCCACTACGGTGTGTTTGCCTGTCTGCTGGTCGACTACCTGTGGGGCAGTAAAGCGAAGGAAAGGAGATACTATGAATATCTGGGTCGTTATTATGCTGCTGGCATGGGCGGTGGCTATAGCCCTGCTGGACTGGCAGCTCCGCAGATCAGCGAAGAGGTTGAACGAGGCGATACGGGAAGCGAGGAGCATTGCTATTACCACCCGGCCACGCGGTCATTCGTCGATGGTGGATACTGGGGTTACGCACAGCAGTACCACTGGCTCTGAGGACAAGCGATGACGACGTTACTGGCTATTGACCCCTGCGGGGTCGGGGGGACAACGGGGATTGTCCTCCTCGGCTACGAAGAAGACAAGCCGGCAAGGCTCCTCAACTCGTGGAACCCCGGCACCGATGAGACCTACGATTGGTTCTACAAGCGGATGTTCGACCGCATGGTCAAGCCGGACATTGCGGTGTGCGAGAAGTACGTGAACCGGAACATCCCCGGCGCAGACATCAACCCGGTTCGCGTTGAGGGCGCTGTCCACATCTTCAGCCGATTCCTCGGGAAAGAGATTGTGTGGCGCACACCGCAACAGCGGTTGTTCGTCCGCGACGAGAACCTCCGCAAACTCGGCCTCTTATTCGAGAAGGTCGAGGACCACCACCATGACCGCCGAGAGGCCGCGCGCCACGCCGTCGCCTACCTGGTGGAGCGCGCGCACCACAAACCCACATATGAGAAAGGATGGAAATGAAGATAGGATCGCTTTTCACAGGTATCGGCGGGTTGGAGCTCGGTGTATTCAACACAGTGGCATCTATTGTCCCATATGACAACGATATCGAGTGGATAGCAGAGACCGATGGGAATGCACTGAAGATACTTGAACATTCAACCATGTTCCACGAGGTGCCCAATCTCGGAGATGTGACGAAAATCGATTGGACCACGGTCCCCGACGTAGACTGCATCACTGGAGGGACTGGAAGGCGAGAAGAGCCCCCCTGCTCTACACGTTCATCGAAGCCTTTTACCACGGGCTCCTGCAATTGACAAGAGAAAGGACCAATTGATGATCAAGAAATGGAACACCGCACGGTGGATCAGGAAATACTGCTACGACAACGAGGCACTGCACGTCGAAGACTGCTTCGAGCTGGCCGTGCGCCTCGGGAAGGCGGGCATCGGCCCAGTCTTCGAGTGGGACGCGGATGACCCGTTCTCGTCCCACCCCTGGAACGGCCGGGGTAACGGCTCGCACAGGTTCGTCGACGTGTTGTTCAACATCATAGGACCGAGTTGGCTGTACACGCCGAACACAGACATCCACCGGTGGTGGAGACGCTATAAGGCAGGTGAGTAGGAAGAAGCCCCCGCATTGAGCGGGGGCTTCTTCTGTGCGCTTATGCCGTTGTCAGCCGAGCGCTACCCAGCTGACGTGGACGTTCGAGTCAACGGCCCATTTCCAGTTACACGCCGTAGCAACCCCGAACTGCTTCTTATCCACGGGGAAACCGATGATACTGTGTGTGATGGCGTCCGTGACCTGGCACAGTAGCGAACGAGGGATACGGTCGAGCTCTTCAGGGAAGGGCACAGTGAACGACTTTATACTGTATAACTCCCACCGTTGATACCCTGTCTCGAACACCCCGGCTGCTAGAACTGCCATCTGCGCGCTGAAGTATGTGAATCCAGAACCGTCATGCTGAAGCTGGATACGATCGTTCAGAATGTTGAAGACGATCGGCTCGTCAGCCGTGCCCTCCACACCCTGGCGCTTCAGCTCGTCCACTTTGTTCTGTGCTTCCCACCGCGTCTTCACCGGGTAGATAACCTGCTTGCGCAGCTTGCCCACGACGTTGGACACGGAAGACGAGATTGTGTTAAACAAACCCTGCAGGGGTTTGACGGGGTCCGTGCCCTCGATGTGGGCGATCCCGTTGCTGTCGGTTGTAGCCATTTTACCTCTCTTTACGTGTTAGGCTGGTTGGACTCCATTACCAGTATAGTGCCGTTGAAGTAGTTGTACTCGTCCTTTTCCGGGTTGTGAGTCAACCTGTTCTCCCCGATAAGGCGGAAGACCACCTGTGTGACGCGCGGCACCGTCAGGTTGTAGAATGCGTAGAGGTCATAATATCCAGCATTAATCTCACCATTGAACATCCCCGGCATCTGAGAAATGTAGTACTCTTCGTACTTCGTCTGCGTTCCGCTCGGTGGTGTCCAAGCGGTTTGGAGCACCAACTGCATCTTCGACCGGAACGCGTCCGATGTGCCCTTATTTACGTAACGACCACTGCCGAAGAAGAGGAAGTTCAAATAACCCCTCCCGTTCTCGGGGTAGTTCAATATACTCTCGGACATCATTACATTATCAGAATTGGGGCCAAGCATACGCAAATCACCTGTAAGAGTCCGGAAAGACAGCTTGTTATTGGTGTTGTCCAAGTTCGACATCAAACCGTTCAGGGAGTTGCGCACACCCCCGATCCCCAGATTGTTGAGACCTGAGTTGATGGACGATATCTCGTCCTGCACCCACGCGCCCCATGTGTCGCCGGCACCGAGGTTCTTGTTGGGTATCATTCCGGCTTGTACTCCTTGTGCGGTTGATTGAACTGGAACACGTTGTAGATCGTCTTCGGTATCTTGGCCTCGTAATCGGCTAAAGAAACACCTGTATCGATCTTATTGGAGAACTCGTCGCAGGTTACCCGCGACGTGGCGGTCACAGTGATCTCCTGATTGTTCATGTCGACGTGCGTCGTCATGAACCGGTCCCCGCCGTAGTCGAAGGCCGACCCAGACACGAGGAAAAAGTCATTCCCAGTCGTTGACGGCGTACGCGACTCCAGGTTTGGCGACGTGAGTGTGATCGTCGGGATCGACCCTGACTTCTCCCACACAGCCCGGAGGCTGTTGTCGATCGCCAGAGACGGCGTATTGATCAATGGGTTGTTAATCTGCTCCTCGTCGCTACCCAGTGAGGACGATCCCGTGTGCGTGACATACGTGTCCTCCGGGCCCATCACCAGTCCTGTGCCACGGAAACGCAGCGAGTTGTAGTAGTTGGACGGACCCGAGGATGCGGCGATGCGGAAAGGCGAATAATCTGACGTCACCATCCCGCGCACAGTCACGATAATCTGATTGTGGTTCTTCGGGTCTAGACGCACAGAGAGGCTACCACCCTGTCCTAGCCACTGGGACGCCGTGATCGGGAGCCCGTCATTCCCGGCGACGCAGTACGCCGTATACTCCAGGCCGGACGTGTCCTTCGCCGGGATGTAGTCTTTGCACTGCGTCACCCACGGCGTCATAGCCTCGATAACGTAAGCGTCGAGCGTGATCGTCTGCTCCACGGTCTTCCGAGCGTCCACTTGGATGATCGTGTCTCTCGACTCTTTGCTCAACGGCAAGTACTCGTTGTACGCGTAGCGCATGGGTCTGTACGTTGTCTTCACCGTCTTAGTGGACTGTGCGAGATCCACGCTGTAACTCATACCCGTTACGTTGTTCATGCGTTCCTTCAGGAAGTTATTGTCACGAAGGAACAGCAGGTTCGAGTTCTGGCGGAGCATATACACATTATGCACTGCGCACAGCGTGTTCAAATAGTCCCATACGTTGAACGACCCGCCAGGAGCCATGATGACTGGGTTGTATTGGTCGGACTTGATGAAACCGTCCACATACACCTTGTCATAATCGCACAGCTTGAACAGCTCAACGACAACGTTCCGGAAGTTGTTGTACTGTGTGGGGACGACCTTCACCTGCTTGAGCTTATAACACAAGTCGTCGACGGTCACGGTGTTCGTCGAATAGTTAGATGTGAACGTTCGCACAGCCCCCCGGAATTCGTACACACTTGACACAGGGTGCTTGTTCGTCCACGTCGTCGACACGTCCGCCGGCTTGAAGAACCTGTCCGTCAACGTCATCACCGGGTACCCCTTAGTGCCGCCCGGGACGCTGTATGACATGCGGTCCCACTGCGCGGAGAAATTCTCCAGCGAACGGTCAGTCCTATACTCGAAAGGCTCGGGTGCGATACTCACAACAACACCTTCTCAGTGAACGAAGCAGTCACAGCCACCTCATAACCGTCGATAGCCGCACTGTACTCCTGTATTGAATACGGCTCCTTCTGCTGCAACGCACCGTAACCCATACCGGGAAGGAACGGACCGTGGTTGTCCGGAACGTCGTTGATCGTCTTCACGCGATCTGCAGGATAGGCCCTCAAACATATACTGGATATCCTAGAGCTCGCCCACATTTGAAGTTCACCCCACGGGTTGTTGATGTTGTTCGCCGGGATCATCGTCGTCACGTAGCGGCCGTCGAACTCGCTAACCGCCGTGACAGCCGTTTCGTTGATCTGCACTGTCCCGTCCCCACGGCATCCAGCCCACAGGTTATAGCCCTCCGGCCAATGTATCTTCTGTCCGATCTGCCATATCCACGAGGGGTTCCACGACATCGCCGGAGCCCCGTTGTATGTGCCGGGCGTTGCCACGTGCGGGATGTCGTCGGTGAACACCGTGGCGTTCGGGATGTAGTGCGACATGAAACCCGGCAGGAGGTTCGTCTTCATAGCCAGTGGGTCCACGTAGTAGAGCAATTCATTCGTGGACAGCAGGTACAGCAGGGCTGCGTGCTCGGCCACCGTGTTGGCCGCCCAGGTGAGCGTGAACTCCCGGTGCGTCAACGCGGACCGTTTGGCGAAGCCGTCGCCCCTAAGCGTCGTGGCGCTGTAGTTGAACCCCGTGCTATTGCTTTGGAAGTTAGCCACGGGGGCGTCTATCCAACGCATGTCGTTCAGTGTGCCGAACCATACTTTGGGTCGTTTAGGCATTCCTATGCTCCTCTCCTCGATGCCATGGCGTTAGAGCCGTTGACCATCCCCACTATAGCATTGCCGTCTATCACCGTCGGTTTGTTGACCGCGCTCACCAGGATGTGCCGGTCCGTTCCGGACAGCTCGACCAGAATCGGACCCCCGCCGAATCCGCCGCCTGCACTACCCGACGACGCGGCCGAAGCTCCTGATGCAGCCGCTCTCCCGGAGTTGACGGCCTCCAGGAAACCGTAGCCGACGGTTTGCGCAGCTTGCCTGTTGATGACGAACTCGCCGGGCGTCAACATGGCCGGAACGGTGTCCGTGGACTGTTTGCCTCCGCTGTACGAGGATCCGCCGACCTTGCCGCCTGTGGAGAACCCCCACGCCTGGTTGAAGCCGAACATGAACTGGCCCACCGACAGGCTTCGGAGATCTCGCACACGGTTGCACAGGTTAATGGCGTCGGTTGCAGCCTGGTTAAACGAGAACCCCGCCTGCTGTGCGCTGCTGATGATATTGCTGAACGCCCCGTAGCCGGCCTCGCGGATGCCGTTGATCGCGTAGGACATCCAACCGGCCTTGTTGCCTGCTACATCCATCGAGTAGGCGGAGCCGTGGGCTTGGTTGCCCACGTTACCCAGCCCATGTGCGGCTGTGTTGGCCGAGCCTGCGGCCTTCCACATCTCCGCGCCGATGTTGCCCGTGATTTGCCCGAGCTGCTGGAATGTCACAGCTGCTTGCTCGGCAGCTCCTCCGACACCGCCTCCGCCGAGGGCTCCTCCAAGGCCGGCTGCATCTCCACCCGTGTTGTTCAGCGAGTTGCCGAGCTTGTCTGCGGCATCGCGGTTGTCATCCATCGAGTGCTGCGACTTGCGGTTCTTCGCCTCCAGGTCGGATAGGGCTCGCAGTGCCGGGTCTGCGTTCACGCCCACTGTGAAGTTCCTCGGGACGCCGTTGATGACTTTCGACAGGTCTGTGAACGTTGCCGCATACCTCTCGGTCTCCGCACGGGAATAACCCATTGACGTCATGTTGTTGATGAACTCCGCACGCAAGGCAGAGGCGTAGGCGAGCACCTGCTGTTGGCTGGCGCCCGTGTTAGCGTAGGCTAGGATCTGCTTCTGGTATGCCTCGACGAGGGACAGCACGTTGCCGCGCTGTTCACGGGCGGCGTCCGAGAAGCCCACAAGGTCACGCCGGGCTTTTGCCTGCGCGTCGGAGAGCTTCTGCATCGCCTCGTACAACTTTTGGTAGTTTCCGGCCTGATCGCCCTCGGCGTTCTTACGGTCGGTGCGGTTCTTCTGCTGTGCTGCCGCATTCTTCTGCAGCTCGGCGCGAATGTCGTCCGCCCGCAGCGTGTCGCCGTAATCGACGGCTACCTTCAACTGGAACGTCAGCTTGTTACGATCCGACTGGAGTTTCGACAGCTCGGCGTCCAGCTCGGCGATCTTGTTCCGAGTGTCTTCGATTGACTTGTTGGCGTCTCCGATCTCCTTGTTCGCCGACTGCGCATCCTTCGCCGCGGACTCAAAATAGGACTTGATCGTCTTGAACGATTTCGCTGTCTCGTCTAGGGACTTGGGGAACTCCCAGCGGAAGTGGAATGCGGCATTCGCCACAGACGACAGCTCGCTGATGTAGTCGGTGAAGGTCTTGATCTCCTTCGCCGCCTCTTTGATCTTCTTGCCTGCCTTCTTCGCACGGTCCCCGAGCTTCCTCGTCCTATGCCTGGCCTTCTTGGCGTGCTTGGCGGCGTTCCGGGCGCCCCTCGCGAAACCCTGGTCGAGAGCCTTCCCGAGATCCTTGATCGACGGCAGTGCAGCCGTAGACGATTTGCCTAGGCCCTGAAGCGACGCAGACGCCTCTTTCGAGAAGTCCTTGCCCGTGGCGATACTCGCGGCGATCATGCCGATCGCCTGGCCCGCCTTCTGTGCGAGTGCCGCAGCCTTCGTTATCTGGTTAGCCGATTGGGTCGCTTTATTAGCCACCGCATGAAGCCTCTGCTCCACCCGCTCAAGAACCTGCACAGAGCCGACGCCGTGGCTGCGCAGCAGTTGCATGATCTGCTGGATGTATGCGTTCATCACCCCGGCGTCGCCGCCGGATGCCTCAGCCGCTTGTCGCACAACAGCATAGAGGGCCTTCAGGTTAGCCCGGCCAGCCTCCGAGAACTCATCGAAGTTCATGCCGTTCTTGTACAGGCTCTCGCCCAGGTTGGCGACGGCATCCTCCAGGTTGACGAACGCCTCATCGCCGGACAGAGCAGAGTCAACAACCTTCTTGAGCTCCTTGGCCGCCTTATCGGCCTTCTCGCCCATCTCATCCATCTCGTCTCCGGCGTCTGCCGCGTCGCCTTTCAGGCCCTTCAGGGTTTGCGATGCCAGGTCGGACTCGTTGCGCACACCATCAAAGGCTTTGTGTGCGTTGTCGTCGATCTTCTGCAACGTCTCGATGATGGCCTTGCCGTCGATGAAATTGATCTTTCCAGACGCTATCATCTCCTGAATTTTGGCTTTGAAGGAGTCGATGTACTGGCTGGACCTCTGGGTGCTGCGCTCGATGTCGTCGGCCAGGAATCCGAACCCCTTGTTCCGGAACTCTTCAGCCATCTTCTTTTGGGAGTCGGTCATCTCCGAGTTGCCCTGTGTAACGAGCTTCGAGTACTCTTGCACGGAGAAACCCAGCTGCCGGAGCGTCCCCAGTTGGTCGTCGGCGAACTGCTTGAAGCCCGTGTTGCCGGCGATCTGCTCCGCCATCTTCTTCAGCGAGTTCTCGCCGATCGCATACGTCTGCTTGTCTATCTCCTCCGTGGACTGCCCGGTCTTCTGCGCGAGAAGCTCCTGCGCCTGAGCCATCGCCTTCGTCTGGGCGTTCGCATCCGAGGTGGAGAACAGCTGAGAAGACACAGACTCTCCGGCCTTGTTGGTTGCCTTCGCAAACACGTAGGCGGCGCTACCGCCCTCCTGGAAAGCCTTCGTGTCCTGCATCACAGACTGAGCCAGGTCGGCTTGTGCCTGCTCCAGGGCTTTCGCCTCCGCTCGGGCCTGCTCAGAGCGGCGAGTCCAACCCTCGGTGAGTTTAGATAGCCCCGTGAAGAACAGGGATATGCCTGCCCCCGCGGCGAGACCCTTGAAGGCGCTCATAAGCCCTGATGTGGCCTTGGCAGCATTCCCGATCGAACCCGCCGCGTCAGCCGCGCCTCCCGACGCAGCCCCGGCAGCAGACCGAGACGCCGCCGCCTGGCCCGCTGCGCGCTGTGATGCAGCGGCCGACTGGGCGGCTCCGGCGTTCTTATAGAGGGCTCCCGTCTGCTCGTTGACGGACACCGTGGACAGCTTATAAAGTTTAACCGTCTCAGCCAGGGCGGACAGGAGGGAGCGGATCGACGTGATCGGATGCTGCATCGCGATGCCCATTGACCGCTGCGCCGTCGTCAACGCGTAGGCTCCGCCGAGCACAAGGGCCTGCTTCGCATAGTAGCCGGCCAGGATACCTCCGGCCGTCAGGAAGGCGCCGGCCAGTTTGGCGATCCACTGTGCGGCGGGGTTCTGCACGAGGTTCGCGAGGACTTGAACGAGACCCGTGAGGGACCCTAGCATGTCGCCGATGCCGGAGTTCGTAGACCTGCCGATTTCGGCCTTCAGGTTCGACCAGGCGTTCTTCAACATCTCCAGTTTGCCGGCCGTGGTGGATGCTATCTGGTTGTACTGGTCGTTGAGCGTCTTCGAGTCGTTGTACCCCGATTCGGCGTCGCGCATTGTTTGTTCAAGTGTCTTGTGCGCCTCGGCCAGACGGAGGATCGTCGGGACGTCACGGGACGCTTTGATGCCCAGATCTTTGAGTACACCGATAGCGCCCTGCCCCTGGTTCTTCAGCCCGGCGATGAACTTGACGAAGATGTCAGAGAACTTCGACGTGCCCCATGCGGACTGGACCTCCTGTGCGGAAACCCCGGCCACCTTCGCGAACAGGTTAAGTTCGTCACCGCCACCCCTGATGGCCTTCTGCATCTGGGTGAACATACGCGTAACGACACCACGCGAAAGCTCGGGTGCCACGCCGATCGATGCCAACGCACCGGACAGGCCGACCACCTGATATTCGGTGAGACCGGCGAATTTGCCCATAGCGGAGATCTGCGTCGATGTGTTGGCGATCTGCGACTCGGTGGCAGCAGAGTTGACGCCGACCTTCAGGATCGAAGAGGCGATGTTGTCGAAGTTCTGGCCGGTCGTGCCCATGATCGTCTGGAAGCGCGCGATCGTCTCACCCGACTTGTCAAGCGAAAGGTCGGTGGTCGCCGAGAGCTTAGCGACCGTCTCGGTGAAGTCTGTGATGGACTCTTTAGCGACGCCCAACTGACCGCCGAGTGCTGCGATGTTCGACAGGTCCTTGAAGTTCGTGGTCGTCACCGAGGCGGCCATCTGCTCCAGTTTGCCGCGTAGCTCATCCGCCGACTTGCCAGCGATGTCGTTGGTCCGCTTCACCTGTGCGAAGGCCGACTCATACTCCATCGACTCTTTGACGACCGTGGAGAAGGCGCCGAAGGCGGTCTTCGAGATGTTCTGCATGACGGCGGCCACGTCGTAGAGGGCATAGCGCATGTTGGATATGCGAGACTTCGCCTCTTCTGCGGCCCGGCCTGCCCTGTCGAAGCCCTCCCCGGCCTCCCTGCCGCCTCGGCCTGCGCCGTCCAGGCCTTTGCCGATGTCGGCGCCGACGACCTTGCCTTTGATGTTGTCGAGGGCTTGTGCGATAGTGTTGATGGATTCCGCAGCCTCGTGGAGTTCGGACGTACCCTGTACGTTGAACTCGATAGTCTGCTTGATATCAGGCATCACTCACTCCTGTTGTAGTAGTCCATTCTCGTGGGAAGGTCTCGCTCCGCGTAGTCAGGCATGTACGGTGTCATCACAGTATCCTTGCCCCACTTCTGCTTGTCCTCATAGGGAGGCGGATCGGTGGCTCGGTGTGTGCTGACCCAATCATGCATCATCCTTGCTTTAGTAGCATAGCATGTTCTATCCTCTGCGCGCCATGCTATATCAGGATCGTTCGAATGACATAGCCAGATAGGGTTACCACACCTTTGGCACGTCTCGTCCTTAACAGTCTTATAAGCCAACACAAGCTTATAGTCCAACTCCGTCCAATGCCCGAAAGGGTCAGGCTGGTTATAAATGACGGCGGTGGGCCGCATGTGCAGGTCCACCGCCGTCCTAACCATCGATAGAGCGCCGCTCCCCCCTTTGTCTTGGAGGGCGTCTATCAGAAATCCACTGTCACCGCATTGTCGTAGTCGGCGGAAGCACCCAAAAGGTTCATCGCCGCCACGAGCAGGCCCAGGTACTGTTCGCCGGGCAATGCGTTCAGGATCTTACGGATCTCTTCGGAGTTGAACTTCCTTTCATCCACGTTGCCTTCGGCGTCTTCGATCTTGTACAGCGTCTTCGACAGGAGAGCCAGATAGGCCTCCGACACACGCTTCGTCTTGTTCTTCGTCTTGTCCGCGCTCTCGATGCCGATCATCAGCTCTTCGCGCACATCGGCTGTCACCGACTGGAGGTGGAACGTCAGCTTGGAGGCATCCCGCCTTTTCACCGCTTCCTTGATCACGTCGGCGTCGGCCTGCTCTTTGATGAGCCGCTCGACGTCCTGCACAGCCTCGGCATCCAGGTACACGACCTTCTCGGCCTTCGGCGCCTTCGATCGAGACAGCACCTCGAAAATGTCCATATTTGAAATCCTCTCTGTTAGGCGTTAGGGTAACGTCGTAAACAAGAATAGCACAGGGCGGAGAGGAGACGCCCTGTGCTATTCGCTGGGGTGTGCGTTATGCCACAGTCACCTTGACTGTCACGTTCGCACAGGCGGGGTGGCTGACGATGACATCGGCGCTGCCTGCCTTCAAGCCAGTCACCACGCCGAGCGGGCTGACCGACACCGTCGAGGTGTCCTTCGACAGGTAGTAGCACACGGAGCGGGCCACATGTCCATGGATCTTCGGCAGGATCGGACGATGCTCGTTAAGGGACACCGTCAGATTCTCCGTGTCGGTGATCGCCGTCGTGCTGTCCTTGAAGACACCGTTGACTGCCAGCTGGCCCTGCTGCAGGAACGACACCGTGTAGCGGGTCGGGTTGTCGCCTTCCAGCGTGTTCTTGTACGTGGACTCGATCATGAGGAACGCGCAGTACCACTGACCGGCAGCGATGGGCTCACGGCCCTTCAGGACACCGCGCACAACCAGAACGAGGTCGACGCGGGTCTTCTTGAACATGTTCCACGCCTTGGCGTAGATCGAGTTCGCATCGTCGGGGTTCGTCGGGTAGTACATGGTGAGGGAGCCCTCGTACTGTGCGGCGCCACGGGACGAAGACCCGGCAGCGTCGAGCAGAGACAGGGACGACTGTTCCTTCGACGCCTTCGCGGCGGGGATCGTCGTGTCGTCCCAGTTGATCGCGTCACCGATAGCCACCGCAGAGTTCATTTCCTCCACGGTGATAGCGTTGATGTCCCTCACGGATGCCTTGGGAAGAACCCAGACGTTGACGTGTTCGTTGGAGAGTACTTTCTTATCCATTATGCGGCCACCTTCTCGTTGAGGACGAACGCGCCGTTCTGAAGGAAGTTCGGCTCGTACTTGATGAAGCCGTTCGACTCGTACCCGTCGACCGGGTAGTCGGTCTGGAAGCGGTAGATGCTGAACACATCGCCGACTTCGAACGGCTTGTTCGGGCGCTTGCCGATGCGCTCCACGATGAACAGAGTGATATCGGGCTTCATCGTGATATCGCGGATCATGTTGAAAACGCCCTGGTCGTCCACGCTCTCGTCTCGGAGTGCGGTGAACTTGCCCTCGTACTTGGCGAGGGTCGGGTTCTCCACCTCGGAGATGTCGCAGATCGTTCGAGTGTTGTCCGTGTCGGGGTCGGTTTCGCCGAGCGAATAGCCGTCCAGGATCGCACAAGACACATTGAACACCAGGTTGCGCGGGTTGTCGGTCGCACTGAACTGTGCGTTGAGTTCTGCCGCCGTAGGATGCTGCCAGTCAGCGAACGCTTCAGGAGCGGCGAAGAGAATAGTCACGTTGCCGCGAAGCATGCGAACTTCGTTAGCCACTGTGCTTCCCCCTTTTCTCGTTGTCGTTGTCAATGAAACAGTCGCTACAAGGCTCTTCCTCGGTTACCGGCACCAGCGTACCGAAAAACTGAGCGAAGTCATCCGGGTACGTTCCGACGTCCCCGGTGTTCATGTCTTTGTAGAGGCCCATATACACCATCCTATCAAATGCGGTTTTTGAGGTTCGTGATGAAAGAGCAGTACAGCTCATAGCCGCACTGCACCACTTTGTGGTTGGTTCCGGCATAGTTCAAGCCCTGACCGCCATGAACTGTTATGCCACCGCTGTTGTCAGGTTCGAAACCCACCAGCCCCCATAGGATCCTCTCGCCTATCTCCCGTGCATGCTGCGCGGTGAGGGCTCGCACATGGCACAAGAAGAACACCCTGTAGCCGTCGTTCAGTTGAGAGACGATGCTCGTCGCCTGGCTGATGTGCGATGGTGTGCCGAACACGACGGCGATATACGGCATCTTCTGGCCTTCGTCGAAGTCAGGCAAAGCCACTTCTTCGCACACGCGATTAGCCGGCACCCCGGATAGATCACGGATTTTAGCCATAACGTCATCGATGTACTTGGCCATCCGTCACCTGCCCCACTTCCAGATGCGGCGAGTCTCCGTGTAGACCTCTTTACTGGTCTTCTCGGCGAGCTTCACCTGCTTCTCCACCTTCTCCAGGGCTTTCATGCCCCACACTCTGTCATCGCCGTACTCCTGTCCGAGGATATAGTCGTGGTCCCATCCGCCGTCGAACTTATTGGACCCCTCGATCCACCCGTACTCGACGGTGACGTTGTCCGGGACGATGACGCTCACGCTGTCGTGCATGTGCCCCGTCCAGATACGGCCTATCTTACCGGGGACGAGGGCAGACGGGGTCTTCTCAATCGTGTCCTGCAGAGCGGGCGGGATCTCTTCCGACAGCTTGTCGATGACGTTGGCGAACAGGTCGTACTCCCTGAAATCCTGGACGCGCTTAGCGTATTTCGTGAACTTATTGGCTCCGATCTTTGTGCGGATCTTCATAGTGACTACGCCTCAGCTTTGTTCATCGGCGTGTTGCAGATGATCGTCCGCTCGAATGATTGCGAGGCGTCCACCAATGAGGCCACTGTCATCAAGTATCCGGCCATGTGCGGGGTGTCCTGTGTTTTCGTCACTTTGATGCGAGCCGCCATCGGGATGCCCAGCGACATCGTCGAACGGGGCAGTTGCACGCGCACACGATTAGTCGTCTGGGGCGCAATCTGATCGTTCGCTACCTCAGGTTGGCGTATCGGCTGTATACGCGCTTTCCCAGAATATACGACTGCGCCATAATCATAGCTGTCAGTCTTAGCGTCGTATTTGATGTTCTTGCCATCGTAGATCGTCACCTCATCGACCATGTAACGTTCAACACGTTTAGCCGCCATCGCAAGACGGCCCTCAGCTATACCGGCCAAGGAACTCCCTCGCTCTCTCGAACACGTCGTCGCCCCTCATCGGGACGAGCACGAGCCCCTCGCCGTTCTCCAGAGCATCCCCCTGTGCGTCGTACTTATCAGCCAAGGCGAGCAGGGCGTCGATGTTCTTGTCGCCGCCAGACAGCGTGAAGTCGTCGGCCTTGACGTTCTCGACCCCGCCCTCCGACACGAGCTTCGCCGCGTAGGCGCGCAGAGCGGCAGCCGCAGCCTTAAACACGTTCGTGTACAGTGCGCACAGTCGTTCGAGCAGCTTAGGGTCCAAGTCGATACCGGGTAGGAAGAGCTTCAGTTCATCCACTGTGATCTTAGCCACGTCGGCTCCTTTCCACTACAGGAAACCCCGCCCCTTGTGAGGGCGGGGTTTCCATCCTTGTCGGGTATCGTTATCAGGCGCCTGCACCGCTGGAGGCCAGAGTGCCCTCCGGAGCGATGAAAGCAGACTTGACGAGATGACGGATCTTCGTCCTGTACGCATCGTTATCGAACGAGCCGTCGAGCTCGGAACTGTTCGTGGTCTTCTCGACGAAGATTTTCGGTGCAGTCTCGCCCTCAAGGAACACGTTCACGATGTTCTTGCGGGGCATCGAGTTCTTCGGGGGCAGAAGGAACCAGCACTTGTCAGCGTAGTCCCCGGCGATAAGCGCAAGCTCGGGCACCTCGAAAACGTTCGCGACCTTCCCGGACACCGTGTTGCCCATCACCTGGGTCTCGGTGCCGTTCTGGCGGCGGATCTCGACGACCTTCATGATCTGCTCGGCGCGGCTCGCCAGGGCCGGGGGAACGATCAGGTTGAACTTCGTCGGCATGATAATCCGGCGACCGTTGTACTTGGTGGTGGCCAGCTGTGCGAAAGCCTTCTCAAGCGCCTCGATGCTCAGCTCAGGGTTACCGGCCAGGACATTCTTGTTGGCAGCCTTGAAGTTCGTCGTGTTCAGGCCAGTAGGCTGGACCAGCTGCAGGGCGGCCTCGATCGACTCCTGGTTAGCAGCGCGGCGGCCCAGCTCCTTCGTGATCCGGGGAATCAGGCCCCAGTCGGCGCCGTAACGCTTCAGCGTCTCCCACGAGAGCGGGATCTGAACACCGGCCTTCGCCAGCTTCAGTTTGAACTGCTCCGCCTTCAGACCGAGGATCGGGTACTCGCCGAGCTCTCCGACTGCGGGCAGCCCCTGTGCGACGTAGCCCTTGCCGTCCTTGTGGACCGGAACGTTGTCGTCGGTGAAGTCGAAGCTGAAGTAGGGCACGGTCTCGAAATCGGGGGTTTCAAGAGTGTCCGCCCATTCGCGCCAGTTCGACGGGACCTGCTGGTACTCGCCCTGCATGATCTTGTTCATGGTCGGGCCGAGGTTGACCGGAAGGTCAGAGGTCGAGATGGCCTCGCTCAGGTCCTTACGAGCCGAATTGCGCACACGAATATCATCGGCGTGAAGCGCCTTGTGCAGAAGGATACCAGCCTTGTAGGCTTCCCTCGCGTTGATTGCCATGTAGATACCCTCCTTAGAGCCAAGCCTGGGTCAGCTTGACAGCGTACTTGGTCGAGGCACTCGACAGCGGGTTGAGCACGAAGCCCACCACGATCTTCCCCTTCGGGTCGGCCGCGATCTCAGGCTTGGCGGCCTTGCCGGGCTCGGTGGCGCCGTCAATCGTCACGATATCCCCGACCTTGACGGGTCCGTCCAGCCCGAGGTGTGCGATGCCTTCGAATGCGAGCGTCGAATAGAAGTTATTGTCGTCCTTGGGTGTGGCGGAAGTGAGAGCAACGGCCCCGACCTTGCCAACGGCGACGACGTCGCCCGACTTGACGGCGGCGTCCACCCGGACTTCGTAGGTGTCCCCGCCCTTGACGTGATTCTGTGCCATGTGCGTATCCTCCTTACCAGGTCAGCTTGGCAAATTCGGCTTCGAAGTCGTCGGCGCTCTTACCGGAGGGCACATGCTCGGGGGCGAAGCCACCCGACAGGCTCTCGCGGATGGATTCGACGAGCTTGGTCTCGCGGTCGAGGATCGACTTCGCGTCATAGCCGCGAGCGATGGCCTCGGCAACCCGCACACGGGAAACCTCGGGGAGATCAGAGTCGGCGAGAGCAAGGATGGCCTCCTTAGCCTTCTTGGCCTTGTCCTCCTCTTCCTCCTTGGCCTTCTTGGCATCCTCTTCGTTTTCTTCGTCCTTCTTCTTAGCCTTATCGGCGAGGGCTTCGACGAGAGCGGAGAGTTTGGTGTCCAGGGCCTCCAGGGCCTCCTTGAACTCAGTGTCCATTCTCTTCCTTTCGGAATTGTGTTTGTTGCTACCGTCCATAATAGCATTTCCGTTTTTGAACGATTCCAGCGCCTCGACGAGGCGACCGCCAGCACCCGGAACTGTGACGAAATCCACGGAATTAACGGGCGACGGTATGAACGACTCTATCACAGGCGGCGTGGGCTCACCTGCCGTCACGAGGTCGTCATCCTGCACCAGCGTCGCGCCGCAGTGAATCGACACGCCGATGATATCCGACACCTGCTCGATGAAAGGAGCCCACTGCTCGACCACTTCGATCGTCGCGTACATCCCCGGCTCGGGAGCGTCCTGCCAGTGAGGGGTTTCGGCGATTACAGCTGCCAGTTTTGTCAACGTCCCCTCAGGGCGATCGTTGGCCTCGGCCTCGGTCGCGTGGTCGATATACATGTGCGTCCCGACGGGGAACGCCTCGGCGAAACTGCCCTGCAGCGCTTCCTTCGTATAGACGCCGGTAGAGCCCTGGCCCTCGGTTATGAGTCGCACAAGCCACTTACGCGTCCCGCTGACAGGCTTGAGGACGCTAGTGTTCGTGCTCTCACTGATCTTCATCTTCGGTGTCTCCTTGGTTGAAACCGCCGGGAACGGCTCCCTGGTTGCCTTGGCGTGCCACCGGGTCGCGCACAGCGTCTCCGTCGTCCCCACCGGACACATTACCACTCTTCAGAAAGTCATTCGGCTCAGGTAGCTCATCGCCGTGAATATCGGGCACAGCGAGTAGGTTGAGCACAGCCTGACGGTACTCGTCCTGGTGGATGGCCCCCGTCGACATAGACGTAGCAAGCGACTGCAAAGCACGATAGGTGGGATCCTGCTCGATCGACGGGAACTTGATGTCGACGTCCTTTACCGACGGATCCACGTCCATCATCACCTGTTTGAAGAAGTCCCGCCACTTGCGCTGCTCCAACTTGAAGCCGTTGATCGTCGGCCTGTCCAGTGTCGTCGCAGCCCCGTACGAGCCGCCCGTCGCGCCAGGAGACGACAGCAGCGCGATGACCGGGATGCCGAAGCTCGCTGCAACCAGCGCCGCAAGGGGCTGGCCGTTCCCGTAGTTGACCTGTGCGCTCGGGACTCCCACACCAGCCAGAGACTGATTGGGCCCCAAGCTCGCCGTGGCGCCCACCACGTCGCCGCGATTCGATATCTCTACAGCCGACTGCCGTTTGCCCTGGTTATTGCTGTTGACGATCGCCCATGCGATCTTCGACAACGCCTTAGACAGCCTAGCGCTGTCGCGCAAGTAGCCCGAGTAGGCGACGCTCCACAGGGCAGCCGCCAGTGAATCCGGCGCACCGAACGCATGTCCCGCATGCCTGCCCGACGACAGAACGTACACGACGTAGTTGCCGTTCACTTCGTAGGCTGTGTTCGGCGGCTTCCTCAATCGCTGTACGCTCCGCCTATACTCGGCTGTCGGGAACCACTGACTGATCGTGTTCTGCCCATCCGGTGTCCATGTGCGACGCACGTACTTCACGACGGATGAATCGAACGAGTCCCGGACGATCTCCTCGATCTCCTCCACGGGCACCAGCGTCAGCTTGTCGGTGTGCACCTCACGAAACAGGAACACGTTCCCCGCACAGAATCTTTCCAAGTTCAGGCTCTCCATCGCCGAAGCGGAGAACAGCGTCCTCTGCGCCGACTCCGATTTGATGAACTTGTCCAGCTTCGCAGACGTGTCGCTGAACACCAGATCGTCCCCGAAGATGTAACTCGTTCTCAGCTGTGCGCCGCGCTTATGCAGCGGGTGATCCCTGGCCATGTCCCGAAGACCTCGCACAACCTCGTGGATGAAAGCCAGCGTCAGCCCCTTGTCGTCGGCGTAGCTGACCCAGTTGGCACCCTCGTCGAGGAGGTAGGACCTCTGCGCCTCGTTGATGAATGCAATACCATCGTCGCTAAACGAGTATGCGGTTGAATCCAAAAGTCTCCCCCATTTCCATTAGATAGCTGTCTTCGTCGCCGTCCATCATGTCCCCCGCGTCAGAGAACACGGTCTCTTGTTGGATGGCGTCCCGTATGTTCTGGTCCGTTATAGCAGCGTACACTGCGGCGTCTGCCAAGTCGGGCGACTTGCCGACGTCCTTCTTCAGCTTGTCCTTCGAGTCCAGGACGAGCCCCCCGGACATCGTGTTATACGAGTAGCCGACGGATAGAAGCTCGTCGTGCAAGTCAATGTCTAGTGGATCCAGATCCAGCTCGCCTGTGCGACACCGGTACCTGAAGGAGTCCCACATGTAGGAGCGGTAGTTGTGCCACCGGCCCCTGTCCGGGCTCGACATAGAACCCCGCACAGCCAAGATGTCGTAGGTGCGGTTCGCGTATGAGTTGAGGATGTCGAACATGCCACCCCCGATACCGTCGCAGTCGATCGCCACGGCGTGTGCGCCCTCACGAAGCGCCAGGTCGTGTACCCGTTGTGCGCTGTGCACCAGGTCCGTCTTCGCCCAGGAATCCACGAAGCGCACAACACCGTTGACGCACAGGTATACGACGGAGCGATCCGCGCCGAACCGCGCCACGTCCACACCCAACACGGGCCGGCCGATCCGCTCCCTCTCCGTCAAGCAGGCCGTCTCAACATCTCCTGGCAGAATCAACGAGTCCTCGATGTCGAACGCGAACTCGCCCAGCACGCGAGCTTTGAACCTCGCGCTGTCCTCCCCGTACTCCTGCTTCTTCTGCTCCACATAGGAAGGCCCGGTGAGCTTCTGCAGCACATTGGGAGGCATGGGCTCGCCTGTGAAGTTCGGACTCTCCAGTACAGAAATGGACATGCGCTTCCAGTTCTCCATCTCCTCCTTGAAGATCTTCCCCAGGTAGCTCATCGGGTCCGTGGGGTTCGCGATCAGCACACGCCGAGACGCCTCGTTCGTCGTGATGTTCGCAAGGGCATCGATTAACTCTCCTGAGAGACCGCAGGCCTCGTCGCCGATCGCCAACACGTCGCCGTGGATGCCCTGGAAGGAGTTGCCGCCCAGGTTGTCCGGCGGCTTCCTGCCGCGGCCAAGCGGGAGCTTCGTCACGTCGTCCTTCCACTGCACGTCCATCGTGATGCGCCCCGGGAGCTTATGGTCGACGAGCCCCTCCTCGAAGCGTCTCTCCACGATGTCCTTCAGCTGCATCACTTCTCGCCACAGCACGTCCTGCACCTGCGCCATCGACGGCGCCGTGGATATCACATAGCAGTGGGGGTAGCGGGTATCGACCCACCAGCATATGAGCACAGCCATGAGTCGGGACTTGCCCACCCCGTGGCCTGCCTTCACCGCCGTCGAGTTGTTCTCCACCACGGCGCGAGCGATTTCCCGCTGCTTACTCCACAGCGTCCCCTCGTCCGTGCCCAGCATGTACTGAGCCCATCCCACGGGATCTGACTTGAAGCTGTCCTGCCTCCTGTGCGCCTTAACGGTGGCGATAGCGCTGTCGATCGCGCTAGCTTTGATCAGCATGGGCCTCCTTCAGCGCCCGATAGAACACTTCGTCCATCGCCTCCGGATCAAGCAGCTGGCTGTTCGAATACGCGCTGGATATATGCACTCGCACACGCTCCCACGCGTCCTCCACCAGATCGAGGATCAGTCGGGTCTGCTGCTTCGTCACCCTGGCCTCTTCCTCGTCGTTGTACTCCTTCACCTTGTCCAAGCGGTCGCCGAGCTGCTTGAGCACGCTGTTGACGGCCTCGATGTGCCGGGCGGCTATCTCGTCCGACTCGAAGCACTTCTCCAGGAAGTTGAAGGCCCGGGTCTTCAAGTCGTACATGTCGGCGATCAGCATCTGTTGGCGTTCTAGGTTCGTCCACACGTCGTTGCGCTTCAGCAGGGAGCGCACACGGGCAAGGCACGTCTCAGCCGGCAGGCCGAGCTCTTCGGACATCTCGGCGGGGCTGGCCCCCGCCTGTGCGAGGGTGAGCAGCCGCCTGTCGTCCATCGCCAGTTCACCGGTCGACTTCTGGATCGCGAAGCGATCCCGGTCGTTCTTCACCAGCTCTTTGGCCGCAGTCGTGGTTTGAGCCGGCTTCTTTTTCGTCGTTTTCTTAGGCGCGGCCATCACAGCCCCCTGTACCTGATCACCACCGGCGCCTCAAGCGGGTCACACACCTTCACGGTAGGCCGCTCGACTTGCGTCGTCAGCGTCACGCAGAACGTGCCGCCTTCGATGCCCAGCGACGTGACCTTCGTCTCTGCTGCATTGGCGAACACCGTCAGATACACGGCCTTCACGCCCTTAGCCAGCGCAACGTCCAGGTCGAGGGTGGGTAGCGTGCCGCTAAGCGTCGCAATCGACCCGTTAGCGGTGGCTAAGCGGCTCGTTTGAACGTCAATTCTCATGAAACTCCCTCTCTAGTCAGGCTTAAGAGGAATACTATCACGGCGTTGTGTGCGCACAGCAGACCCCGCCGGGGCATAGCGCTCAACCAGCGGGGTCCTGAGAGAAAGGAGCTTACCTGAACACCTTAACATACTTCTGCAGGCGGCGTCTAGGGCCGGCCATGTGGTCGTACAGCATCACCCAGCGGTCGTCTAATACGGGGGCCCATGTGATGCTGTCCTGTGCGGTGATCGGCTGGATTTCGTCGTCCACGTTCAACACTGACACGTAAGCGTCCAGCCTGAACGGTAGCCTGTCCAGGTCGTGGGCTTTAATGAACGCCTGGAACGTCTCATGCCCGCCGATAACCCACGCTTCGTCCCGACCCTCTGTGAGGGTCTGCTCTATCGCAGCGTACGGACTCGCCACGGCTTTAATCGATTTGGTCGACTTCATCGTCCGACTCAACACGATGTTCGTCCTGTTCGGAAGTTTCTTGTTGCGTTGGGGCAGCGACTCGCGGGTCTTCCGCCCCATCACCACTGTCTTGTTAGTCGTCATGTCCTTGAAGTGTTGTAGGTCACCTCGGTCGTGCCACGGCAGATTCCCGTTAACCCCGATGACCCCGGACGTCGACTGCGCCCAGATGAAATGCACGTGAAACATCATGTCTATCCTTTCGTGTGCAGTGTATTAGCTGATATAAGGACCCTAGCAGGGTCATAGGGGGTGGCGCAAACTTGACTTCGGCCCGTATACGAGTTATAGTCGAACCATTGAACCATCAGACTAAAGGAAGGACTTCACATGCTTCTTTACTTCATCGCCGTCCCCGTCGCATTCCTCGTCGCACAGGGGTTCTGGACCCTCATCGCATACATCGTCACGTGGTGCGGCTTCCCCAAGGCCGGCGCCGTCGTCTTCTGGGTCTCCCTCACCTTTACGTCCCTCGGCGCGATCTCGGCCCTCGCGGCCTTCGCCTGGACACAGCACCAGCTCAACCTCATCGCGGCTTGACAGCGGCTTGTTCAGCGTGTACACTGGTTGCGCACAGTAACTCAACAGAGAGGAGACAACATGTTTTCATGGAACCTGATCGGACGGATGTTCGCCGGTTGGTACGGAACCTGCCGCCTGTGGGGTAAAACCTGGATCTGCTGAGGCGATAAACGAATAAAGAGGCCCCGCCGTCCAACTGGAAAGCGGGGCCTCTTTATGCTTCGTCTAGCTTAGCACATGTCAACTGCGGGGTGTAGTCGCCAGGAACGGAACCACCTTGTGCAGGAATCGGTCCACTGGCTTCGTGTTGAGTAGCCACTGTGCGCACACCGTCACAAGCCCCCACACGGTCGCCGTGATCGTATCCGCCAGGTCCGCCGGCAGAGTAATACCCGCCTTAGCGCCCCATGCAGCCAACACGCCGATAAGGCTAACCACGAACGTCCGAATGATCGACCGCGCCTTGTGCTGTATCTGCGTCGGAACGAGCTCGTCGAAGTGGTAGGTGTTCTTCCTGTTCGGGTCCGCCAGGCCGCCGTCCCCCTGCGGCAGGCCCCCCGTCTCCACAGTGTGCGCAGCCGCGGCGAACGCCGCCGCCTTCTGCTCGTCCGTCAGCGTGGGGGTGTCCAAGTGCTTGGGCCCTGCGGGTGTTTCCGGTGTCGTCACTTCGCATCGCCCCGCTTAGCCAGCGTGTTCTGGATATCATTCAGCTTGTTGATCGTCTCCTCAAGCGCCGCGTGGGAGGCCGCCGGGTAGCCGAAGCCGTAGCCCGGCACGGTCAGGTCGGTGGCGATCCTGTTCACGGTCGCCGTCATAGACTCCACGGCCTGCGTTAGGTTGGCCGCAATCTCCTTCAGCTCCGCGATGGAGTTCTGCGTCGCCTGGGGGTAGCCGAAGCCCTGGCTCGGCACCTTGATGTTCTCGTACAGCCAGCTGAGCATGTTGTGCTCGTCGGGTGTCA
>ERZ773263.160-NODE-160-length-50112-cov-4.743692_pt1 | contig 50112 bp, 42 predicted proteins | sample MGYA00511076_ERZ773263 | MGnify/ENA primary metagenome ERZ773263 (study PRJEB29015, sample SAMEA2738155) | human oral metagenome | biome: human oral; feature: human-associated habitat; material: saliva | place: China | collected 2195 ... | reverse complement strand
ATGATTTTATTTTTGCAACTATTGCAGAAGAATTTGGATTTATAGGTTCTGTGTTTTTAATTGGAGTGTATATTTATTTAGCATATTTAGGAATAATGATTTCAAGATATATAAAGAATTTATATGGAAAAATGATAGTACTGGGAATAACATTCTCAATCGGATTACAAACATTAGTAAATATAGGAACAGCTACTGGAACGATTCCTCCTACCGGAGTAACTTTACCTTTTGTCAGTTATGGTGGCTCATCTTTAGTTATGACTTCAATAATGATTGGGATTATTTTAGGAATTGTCAGATATGATATTAAAGGGAGATAATATGAGAGTTGTAATATCAGGGGGAGGTACAGGAGGACATATATATCCTGCTGTTGCAATAATTGAAGAATTAAAAAGAAGAGACGAAAATATAGAAATTTTATATATAGGTTCTAAAAACAGTATGGAAAGTGAATTAATTCCAAGTTTAAATATAAATTTTAAATCTATTGAGGTTATGGGGCTTCCAAGAAAAATTAATAAGAAATTTTTTAAATCAGTTTTTATTTTATTTAAAGGATTATCTCAAGCAAAAAAAATATTAAAAGAATTTAAACCTGATGTTGTTATAGGAACAGGAGGTTTTGTAACGGGACCCGTTTTGTATAAAGCTCATAAACTTGGTATTTATACAATATTTCACGAACAAAATAGTTATCCGGGAATTACGAACAGAATCTTATCAAGATATGTGGATTCAATGGCTGTTACTTTTAGAGAGTCAATTAAGTTTTTTAAAAATAATGAAAAATGTGTTGTTACAGGAAATCCTATTAGAAATAGATTTCAAAATTTAGATAGAAAAGAATCTCTAAAGTTTTTTGAACTTGATGAAGATTCCAAAAATATTTTTTCCTTTGGAGGAAGTAATGGAAGTGAAGAGCTTAATAAAGCAATTTTAGGAATTTTGGAGAAATTTTATGACAATAATAAAATTTCTTTAATCCACGTAACAGGAAAAAGTAACTATGATAAATTTTTAGAAGAAATAAAAAATAAAGATATAAAAGTAGGTAGAAATGTAAAAATTTTACCATATATGATTGAAATGGATAAAGCTTATGGAGTTTCAGATTTGGTTATAACAAGTTCCGGAGCAATAACATTAGCTGAGATATCAAAAATAGGTTTGGCAAGTATACTAATACCAAAAGCATACACTACAGAAAATCATCAAGAATTTAATGCGAGAGCATATAAAGATATTGGTGCATCTGAGCTTATACTCGAAAAAGAGTTAAATTCTGATTTATTATGGGAAAATATAGAAAAAATAATTTTTGATAATAATAGACTTGAACAAATGAAGGAAAATACTAAAAAGTTTGCAATGCCTAATGCAGTAAATGATTTTGTTTCAATATTTTATGATAAATTTAAAGGGAGATAGATATGTCTGGCAATAACAAAGGAAAAAAACCTAAAATATTTGTAAAAAAGAGACCTGATAAGATTGATGCAGCACATGATGAATTTTATGAATATGACAACTTAAAATCTAAAAATAACACTTTAGATGAATCATTTTTTGAGGATTTTAAGAGTGTAGATTTTGACCAAATGAATTACGATAAAGAACATGTTCCTTCTGAAGATATAGGAGATGAAGATGTTCCATCAGCAGACATCATAGAAGATGAGGTTATTCAAGAAATTCCTGAAAAAACTGTAGATGCAGGAGAAAATACAGATAAAATTGTGGAAGACAAAACAGATAAGATTGTGGAAGATGTTAGTACATCGGAACAATTTGATTCTGACGATGACGATTTTGGAAGTTTAGAATCAGAAAATGAAGATTTTATTTTAAAAGAAGAACCGAAAGCTGTATTATCCGACGAAAAAAGTAAAGATGAAGCTATTGCTTTTGAAAATAAAGATGAAAAAGATTCAATATTTGATCAATATGGGATATCTAATGATGAAGAGTTAGCAAAAGAGGAAAATTATGATTCTTTATTTGAAAAAGATGAAAGTACTGACAACGAATTAGAAGATGATGAAGATGACGATTTTGGAAGTTTAGATGATGAGATTAAAACCGGTCAAATAAATTACGTAAATGTTAGTCAAAAGCCAAATTATTATAATGAATTAAAAGATACTACAGATGAATTAGAAGATGATGAAGATGACGATGAATATTATATAGACAGAAAAGGCAGAAAGAAGAAAAGAAGAAAAGGAATTAGAATATTTTTTAAATTCTTATTGGCATTTTTGTTAGCTTGTATGGCAATAATGGTCTATTTTGGATTAACCCATGATTTGTTTAAGATTGATTACATAAATGTAGTTGGTAATGTTGCAAATGAAAGAGAAATTTTAATTTCTAAAAGTGGTGTTAGCGTTGGAGACAATATATTTCTAGCATCTTCAAGTAAAATTAAGAAAAATTTAAAAGAGCTTTCAAATATTGAGGATGTAAAGGTAAGAAAGAATTATCCAAATATAATTGAAATAGAAGTAAAAGAAAATTATGTTAGTGCCTATATAAATACAGCAAGCGGGCTAACAACTATTGATAATTACGGTAAAGTTAAGGAAGTTGCTACGGATAACTCTAAAGCATCAGGAGCACAATTAAAAGGAATCAGCGAAACAGGATTAAAGGTAGGAGAAGATTTTTCTAAGGATGAAACGAAAGTTAAGTTTTTATTGAATATTTTGACTAAAGAATATTATTCTGACATTGTTAGTATTGATTTTACAAATGATAAAGAAATAATAATAGAATTAAAAAACTCTTTAAAAGTAACTTTTGGAGATTTAAATGACTATACTAAAAAGACGCAAATAATTGGAATTTTAATTAAAAAAATTCAACTTGAAGGAATAAATGCAAAGGAAATTATACTAAATGTAGGAGATAATCCAATAATTGTAAAAAAATAGTAGAATTTTATTTAAAAATTTAGTATAATAACATTGGTTACCTAAAAAATAAATATAAAATAATATAGGAGGAAATAAAAATGGCATTTGAGATGGAAGTATATGGAAATGACTTAGCTAAAATTAAAGTTTTTGGTATTGGTGGTGGTGGAAACAACGCCATCTCAAGAATGAAACAATCTGGACTAAGAGGAGTTGACTTTGTAGCAGTAAATACAGATAGACAAATTTTAAATTCTATTGATATAGAAACCAAAATTCAAATAGGGGAAAAATTAACAAGAGGACTTGGCGCTGGTGCAAATCCATCTGTTGGTGAAAAAGCTGCAGAAGAAAGTAAAGAAGAAATAATGAGAGCTCTTGAAGGAACCGATATGGTTTTTGTAACTGCCGGTATGGGTGGTGGAACAGGAACGGGTGCTGCTCCGATAGTTGCTAGTATTGCTAAAGAAATGGGAATTCTAACTGTAGGTGTAGTTACTAAACCATTTACTTTTGAAGGAAGAAAAAGAGCAATTCAAGCAGAACAAGGAATAGAAGCACTTAAAGAAAAAGTTGATACATTAATAACTATTCCAAATGATAAACTAATCCAAATTTCTGAAAAGAGAACTACTATGTTAGAAGCATTTGCTAAGGCAGATGAAGTTTTGATGAATGGTATTCAAGGTATTTCTGATTTAATTGCTGTTCCTAGCGTAATAAACTTAGATTTTGCAGATGTAAAATCAGTAATGCAAGATCAAGGCGTTGCTCATATGGGAATTGGTATAGCAAGCGGAGAGAATAGAGCTATTGAAGCTGCAAAAATGGCAATTAACAGTCCATTGCTTGAAACTTCTATTGATGGTGCCAAAGCTGTTCTTCTTAATGTTACAGCTGCGAATGTCGGACTTTTTGAAGCACATGAAGCTGCAGAGTTAATTAGAGAAGCCATTGATGGAGATGCTAATGTTATTTTTGGTACAGGAGTTGATGAATCACTTGGAGACAATATCAAAATTACTGTTATTGCAACAGGATTCGATCCGCTTGTAGCCGGAGGGATTAGAAAATCATCAGGTGTTGAAAAAAAATCTTCTTTAGATAAAAAAGATGATGGATTAGATTTAGATATTCCAAGTTTCTTAAGATAATGAAGTGTCCTAATTGCGGAGCGGAAACTACGAGGGTTTTAGATTCAAGAAATTCGAATGATAAAACTTATGTCAAGAGAAGAAGAGTTTGTGAAATTTGTAATTATAAGTTTACTACTTATGAAAAAATGCCGGAGTTTGTAATTTTTGTATTAAAAAAAGATGGTTCCAGACAAATTTTTTCGAGGAATAAAGTTTTTGCAGGTATAAAAAAATGCTGTGAAAAAAGAAATATTCAAGATAAAGAAATAGAGTCCGTTATAGATAGTATTGAGATGGATATAAGGCAGAATTATAAAAATGAGATTAAATCTACTCAGATTGGGGAGTTGGTTTTAAAATATTTAAAATCACTTGATGAGGTTTCTTATATTCGTTTTGCCGCGGTATATAAAGAATTTAAAGATATAAAGGCATTTTTGGAATATTTACAAAAAGAATTTTAAGGGGTGAGTGAGAAATTCATCTCTTTTTTTATGAAATAATATAATTTTATAGAATATATTTATCAATAAAGTAACAAGAGATAGCTAGTCATTGTCAATTTTAATTTATTTTTTTTTCAAATTATGATAAAATAATAGTGGATTATGGTTAAGATTCTAATTTATTTTTGACTTAAATATCGGAGGGGTATTTTATGAAAAAAAATATTAAAAATATAATTATTCTAGTTTTAATTATAGAAATTGTGGGATTAGGATTGATTTTTTATCAATCAAGCCTTGAAAGAGCAAAAGTGAGGGAAGAAAGAGAAAAATATTATATAGTTACAGATATAAATAATAATGATGTCTTAAAAATTGAAAAAAAATATTTATCTCCTCAAGAATTGAATAAGATAGTAATTACTAAAGCCGGAAATGATAAAAAATATATTATAGAAGATAAAAAATTAATGGGGGATATTATTTCAAAGTTTGAATTTAGTAAATTCGTTTCTAATTCCGAACTTACTATGGGAACAGAGGATATAACTATAACTTTTGAAAATAATAATAATGTATTCAGTATTTCTTTATCTGCAGAAGACAGGACGGCTACTTTAAAGTATAATGAATATTCTTTTCTAGTAACCGTTACTGATGATTTTTATAACTTTGTTTATGAGTTGTATTCTAAAATTTCTTAGAATTGGAGTTTATTATGAACATAAAAGAATTAATTGAAAAGCATGGGGGCACAAATGAAAATTGGTTAATTTTAGAGTACTTAACGGGAAAAAAGTCTGTTGAATTAAAAATAGATTTAAGATTTTGTGTTGATTCTATATATAATGATTTTTTAGAAATAATTGAAAAAAGGAAACAAAATTATCCTTTACAATACATTTTCGGAAAATGGGAATTTTATGGTTTGGAGTTGTTTGTTGATGAATCTGCTTTAATTCCAAGATTTGAGACTGAAATTTTGGTTGATGAAATTTTAAAATTGGATTGTAAAAAGGATAAAATTTTAGATATAGGCTGTGGAAGTGGAGCTATAAGTCTTGCACTGGCTGATAATTTGAAAAAATCGTATGTTTATGGTATTGATATAAACAAAGAAGCTATAAAATTATCAAATAAAAATAAAGAGAAGTTGAATCTAAAAAATGTGGATTTTTTTGAAAGTGATATTTTTTCAAATATAAAGGAGAAAAATTTTGATATTATAGTTTCAAATCCTCCTTATATTGATGAGATCGATATGAAAACACTGGAAAAAGAATTATCTTTTGAGCCTCAAAATGCCTTATATGGTGGAAAAGATGGATTATTCTTTTATAAAAAAATAATTTCGGGTTCTTTGGATTATTTATCTGAAAATGGAGTTTTAGCTTTTGAAATAGGATATAATCAAATGAAAATTATTTCTAATTTACTAATTGAAAATGGATTTGAAATTTTACTTCAAAAAAAAGATTTTGCAGGTTTTGATAGAATAATAATAGGTAAGAGGAGATAAAATGAGTTTAATTAGCTTGTTTTTAGTGTTTTTATTCATTGGAGCATATAATTTTGGTGGAGGATATGCAATGATTCCACTGATTATATCTATGGTTGTAGATAAATATGCTTGGATTGGAATGGATGACTTTATAAATTTTGTTACAATTTCACAAATAACACCAGGTCCAATTGCGATAAATCTTGCAACATTTGTAGGATATACAGTCGGAAATGGAGTTTTAGGATCTATAATTACGACAATAGCTGTGGTTTTGCCAAGTTTTATACTAATAACTTTAATAGTATTTTTTATGCAAAAATTTAAAGATAATATACATATAAAAAATTTTTTTATTGGAATAAGACCTGTAGTACTTGGATTAATTGCATCCAGTTGTGTAGCTGTTATAGATTCTGATTTTTACACTTTTTATTCGATTGTTACTTTTGGAATAATTTTTTACTTAACTACTTATAAAAATTTACATCCGATAATTGCGATTTTTTTAACCGGTTTAGTCGGAATGTGGATTGTTTAGGAGGTAATTATGTTATTTCAATTATTTAAGACATTTTTATGGATAAGCACTCTAACTGTTGGCGGTGGAGCTGCTATGATTCCGGTTATAAATAGAGAAATTGTTGAAAAAAAGAAATATATGACGCAGGAAGAGTTTTTAGATGCACTTGGTATAGCACAAAGTGTTCCGGGCGTTTTAGGTTGTAATATAAGCATTATAGTAGGATATAAGTTAAAAGGCTTGGCAGGAGCATTAGTTTGCTTGTTCTGTTCAATTTTTCCCGCTTTTTTGTCAATTCTTATAATTGCTATATTTTTCAAAGATATGAGTGCGAATTACTATGTAAGTAAATTTTTTGTCGCAGTTAAACCCGCTTTAATTGCAGTTTTAGCATCAGCTGTTATAATACTTGGGAAAAAGACGAAATCTCAAGCTATTCATTATTTAATTAGCTTTATAGTTTTAATTTTAGTAAGTTATTTTAAAATAAGTCCTTTTCTTGTAATATTTTTGGGCGGTTTTGGATATGTTTTATATTGCAAGTATTTAGTGGATAGACATTAACAAATATGATAAAATATTTGTATAAATTTGGAGGAAATTATGATTGATGATAGATATGATGAAGAAAAAGATAATATAATGCAGGAAAAGAATGAAAAGAATGAAAAGAATTTTGGAAAAATATTCTGGGATTATGCAAAAGTTATAATTCTTGCACTTTTAATAAGTTTTGGAATAAAAACATTTGTCGTTACAAGCACTATTGTAGATGGAAGAAGTATGAATCCGACTGTAAATCATGGAGATAGACTTATGGTTAATAAGTTGTTTTTTATGAAAAAGAATATAACTCGTGGAGATATTATTGACTTTTATGTTCCTGATGCAAAGAAATACTACTTAAAGAGAGTTATTGCAGTTGAAGGAGATACTGTTGAAATAATTAATGATAGAGTTTATTTGAATGGAAAAATGTTGGAAGAGAACTATGTAAGTACAAATGTTACAACTCCACATAATAATACTACAAAATGGGAAGTTCCTAAAGAATATGTTTTCGTTTTGGGGGATAATAGGTCAAATAGTAGAGATGGTAGAGATTTAGGAGTTATTCCAAGATCGGATATTGTTGGAAAAATTATATTTAGATATTATCCTTTTAATAATTTTGGAGGGTTAAAATAATTTATGAAAATAGAACAGAAGAATATTAGAAATTTTTCTATAATTGCACATATAGATCATGGAAAATCAACTCTTGCTGATAGATTAATAGAAAAAACAGGAATGATGACTAAAAGAGAAATGGAAGAACAGGTTTTAGATAGTATGGATCTTGAGAGAGAAAGAGGAATTACTATTAAGCTAAAAGCTGTAAAACTTTTCTACAAAGCAAAAAACGGAGAAACTTATGTTTTAAATCTTATTGACACTCCGGGACATGTTGATTTTACTTATGAAGTATCAAGAAGTCTTGCTGCTTGTGAGGGAGCTATTTTAGTTGTTGATGCAACTCAAGGTGTTGAAGCTCAGACTCTTGGAAATGTATATTTAGCATTAGAACAAGATTTAGAAATTTTACCGGTTATAAATAAAATAGATTTACCGTCAGCTAGAATTGATGAAGTAAAAGATGAAATTGAAGAAATAACAGGCTTTGATACAGAGGGAATTCCTTTAGTTTCTGCAAAAGAGGGACTTAATATTGAAGATGTACTGGAAGATATTGTAAATAATGTACCTGCTCCAACTGGAGATGAAAATGCACCACTTAAAGCACTTATCTTTGATTCATATTATGATTCATACAAAGGTGTTGTTTCCTATGTTCGTGTAGTTGAAGGAACTTTAAGAGAGGGAATGACTATTTATATGATGGCAACTAAAGGAAAATTTGAAGTAACTGAAGTTGGTTATACTGCTTCAGGAAATGTTCAAACTGGAGAGCTAAAAGCCGGAGATGTAGGTTATGTAGTTGCAAGCATAAAGAATGTAAAAGATGCAAGAGTTGGGGATACTATTACAGATTTTGAAAATATGACTGACTCAGCTTTACCTGGATATAAAAAAGTTATTCCAATGGTTTATTGTGGAATTTATCCCGCAGAAGGGGAGGATTTTAATAGTGTAAGGGAAGCTTTAGAGAAACTTCAAGTAAATGATGCTTCTCTGTCCTTTGAGCCTGAAAGCTCTGTTGCACTAGGCTTTGGATTTAGATGTGGATTTTTGGGACTATTGCATATGGAGATTATTCAAGAAAGACTAGATAGAGAGTTTGATTTGAATATAATTACAACAGCTCCATCTGTAATCTATAAAGTTGCCAAAAAAACAGGAGAAATACTTGAAATCCAAAACCCAAGCAATTTGCCTAAAGAAACTGAAATAGAATATATGGAAGAGCCTATTGTTGAGGCAAATATTATGACTCCAAAAGACTATGTCGGAACTATTATGGACTTATGTCAAAACAAAAGAGGAGTTTTTGAAAATATGGAATATCTCGATCAACATAGAGTAAGTCTAAGATATATTTTGCCATTGAATGAAGTTATTTACGATTTTTTTGATGCATTAAAATCAAAAACTAAGGGTTATGCTTCACTTGATTACGAGTTAAAAGGATATCAACGTTCAGATTTAGCTAAATTGGATATTTTAATTAATGGAGATTTAGTTGATGCCTTTTCAATAATTGTCCATCGTGAAAAATCTTACGAAAGGGCGAGAAATATAGTTGAAAGACTTAAAGATGAGATCCCTAGACATCAATTTGCAGTACCTATTCAAGCTTCAATAGGTTCAAAAGTAATTGCAAGAGAAACTGTAAGAGCTTTGAGAAAGGATGTACTTGCAAAATGTTATGGAGGAGATATTTCAAGAAAGAGAAAATTACTCGAAAAACAAAAAGAAGGTAAGAAGAAAATGCAGCAAATTGGTAGCGTAGAAGTACCTCAACAGGCATTTTTAGCTGTATTGAAATATGATGAAAAATAGATAAGAAAGCCTATTATAAGATAGGCTTTTTGCTTAATAGGAGAAAAAATGAAAAGATTGGGATTATATATTCACATTCCTTTTTGTGATAGAATATGTAATTATTGCGACTTTACAGCATTTCAAGGCGCAAATTCTAAAATTAAAGAGTATGTAGAAGCTTTAAAAAAAGAAATTGAATTAAAAGGAAATAAAAACTTTTTAATAGATTCTATTTTCATTGGAGGAGGAACTCCAAGTTTTATTGACGGAAAATATATATTTGAAATTTTAGAAAAGGTAAAGGAAAATTTTATAGTCCTTGATAATATTGAAATATCAATTGAAACAAATCCGAAAACTTTTGATAAGAAAAAATTGGAATACTATAAAAGTGCAAAAATAAATAGAGTATCAATAGGAGTACAAAGTTTTAATGATGTAATTTTAAAAGAACTTGGAAGAAATCACAATTCCAAAGAAGCCTTTGATAGTATTGAATTGGTAAAAAAATTTGACTTTGATATAAATTTAGATTTAATTTTTGGATATCAAAGTCAAACAATAGAGGATATTTTGTATGACTTGGAAATGGTAAAAAATATAAATCCTGAACATATCTCTTATTATGCTTTGATTATTGAAGAAAAGACGAAATTTAAGGCATTACAAAATGCAGGAAAATTGGATTTTTTAGATGAAGAAACTGAAAGAAAAATGTATCATCTAATCGTAGAAAAATTAGAAGAAATGGGAATGAATCAATATGAAGTTTCAAATTTTGCTAAAGTCGGGAAAGAATCTGTTCATAATAAAAAGTATTGGAATTGTAAAGAGTATTTAGGACTTGGGATTTCTGCTCATTCCTATTTAAATGATGAAAGATTTTCTAATACAGTTAATCTTTCAAAATACATAAAAGAATTACATAATGGAAATATTCCTGTAGATTTTAGAGAAAAATTGGATATGCCTACAAAAAAATTTGAATATATCATAATGAATATGCGTTTAAAAGAGGGATTTTTGATTTCCGATTACAACAGTATTTTTAAGTCGGATTTTTTATATGAGAATAAAAAAGCTGTAAAAATAGGATTAGAAAATAAGGTAGTAGAAATTAAAGATGATAGAATATATTTTACAAAAAGAGGTTTTGACATAATGGACAGCTTTTTTGTAAATTGTAATTTAAAGGAAACAAGGTGATAAAATGGTATTACTTAGAAAAAAATTAGAAAATATCAATTTAAAATATGAAAAAATACTAAGAATTATTAATACCATATTTAATATTTTATGGGTTTTGGTATATTCAATTTATTTTATAATTTCATTTTACTTATTGGATTTTCAATTATCCTATGTGTTTGATTTTTTACAAATTTTATTAGGATTTATTTTTATATTTAACAGTATGAATATGATTTATTTTATGTTAATTAGATATACTAAATTTAAACTTAGTTTTATAAATCCATTAAATATATTAGTAAAAATTTTAGCTTTTTTAAATATGAATTTACTATTATATATTTCTATTTTTAAATCTGAGTTTTTATTTTACAATCACTTTTTAACTTTATTTAATTATTCGTATATTATATTTTTAAGTTTTGAGTTATTCTTTATCTTATATAATATTAATGATGTAAAATTTAAAATTAAAGATGATGAATTTCCAAATAATAATGAAATAGATAAATGGTTTGATAATGAATATTTCGGTTATAGTTTACAACTTAAAGAGTTTCTTAATAGAGATGTAAAAGACTATATTAAGACAAATCACGATAATTTAAAATTTTTAGAAGAATTTATTTTTAGTAAATTTCCAACTGAAAATGATTTGATAAGAGAGAAATTTTTACTTGAAAAAAATAAAAATGTTGATATAAATTCATTTGAGCTGATTTCAAAAGCTATAAATAAAGGGGTAACTATAGCAATAGCATTTATAATAAAAACAGGCTTAATATCTACAATTATTATTTCATCATTTATTTCTGCAGTTTTTGCAACTATAAGATTAATTTTGACATCAATAGCAGTTAAAATTTCTCTGTTCATAGGAAAAAACAATATTACAAAAGCAGAAGATTTGAAAACATATCTAAAGGTAGGATTTTTAGTTTTTTTAATTATGATTTTAATATTGGCTTTGGATAATCTAAATCTTATTATTAAAAATTCAATAAAAAATAAAAAGAATCGAAAATATAAAGAAAACTATTTAAAGCTAATAAGATATATATGTGATAATTATGATTGTTTAAAAAATAGAGGTAAATAATATGAAAGCTGTACTTTTTGATATGGACGGAGTCCTTATAGATTCAGAAATGTTTTATATGAAGGGAACTTATGATTGGATTTCTAAAAGGGGTTTTAAAGGAAAACTTGAAGATACTTTTAGACTGATTGGAACGAATATGGAAGGAACATATAATTTGCTGTATGAAATGCTCAATAAAAAATATACAATTTCTGAGATAGAAGAAGAAAATAGAAAGTATTTTTTAGAACATCCTATTGACTATAAAGCAATTCTAAAGCCTTTTGTAAAAGAAATTTTAGTATTTTTAAAAAAACATAAAATAAAAACTGCTGTTTGCTCATCAAGTCCTAAAAAGACAATTGAAAAGGCACTAAAAGATTGTGAAATTTTAGAATACTTTGACTTCATAGTGAGTTCTGATGAAGTCAAAAAAAGCAAACCAAATCCTGATGTCTATCTAAAAGCCTGTGAATTTTTAAAAGTTTCTAAGGAAGATGCTTTTGTAATAGAGGACTCAACAAGGGGAATAGAATCTGGGAAAAATGCAAATATAAAAGTAATTGCAATAAAAGATAAATTTTTCGGACAAGATCAGGCAAAAGCAGATTATATCTTTGAAGATTTGGGAGAAGTTTTAGAATTTTTTAAAGGAGAAATATAATATATTATAAAAAAGGGTTAGAAATTATTCTAGCCCTATTTTTATGATAAATAAATTGAAATATGATATAATACTACTATAAAAGAATGGGAGGATTTTATTATGGAAAAAATTAAAAGTTTTTGTGAAAAAAGAAATGAAATATTTACAGATTGGTGTTCAAGTAAAGTTGATAAATGGAAAAAAGCAATTGGAAATACCTATAAGTATTATTTTGTTATAAGTTTAATTTTGTTATTGACAATTTATTTTGTTTCCTATACTTTTGTTATTGTAAATAGTAAAGATTTATTATCCTTAAAATTTATAACTACATATACTATTTTTTCAATCATTTATATTTATCCTTCAATCTATTTTTATTTCTATTTTGAAGATTTAAGTATTAAATTTTCAAAGACATATTTATTTTTATATATTGGTCAGTTATTGGAAATATACTTTACTATAATCTTAATTTTAAAAATAATTATTGAATATCGTGGAGATAGAATTGATTATAATTTTATTATATATTTTGTAGTTACTTTTTTACTTTTTAGATTTACTCAACTTCTGTTATATTATTACGTATATTGTAAAGAATCTAGATTTGATTTTAAAAAATGGATTAAACGTTATTATGAAGGTTATGGATTTAAATTAAGAAGAATTAAAAATGATTTAATTTGTAATGATATTATACATAAGAATCATTATAAAATACAATATATAGAAAAAATGATATTAAATAAATTTAAAATAAAAGAAAACATAGTAAGAGAAAAATTTTTAATTTCAAAAAAAGAGTTTATTTTGGAAAATTTAACCTTAATAAGCATAATTCCAACTATAATTGGTCTTATTTTTTCGTTTTGCAAATTTATTTTAAGTAATATTGAAAAAAAGAATTTACAAATTTATTTTTCATATGAAAGCGTATCAATTTTATATCTTTGTGGCATTTTTATTGTATTATTTAGTATAATAAGTTATATCGACTACAAAAACAAGAAGAGTTATCTGTATATTCTTGATTATATAATTGAAAATTATGACGCTTTATCTGAAAAATATAATATAAAACGATTGTGCATAAGAGATGAATTCTTTAATAAATACTATTTAACTATTATTTTTATAGAATATAGTAATAAATTAATTCAACAGGAAGAATTAAAAGATACAATAAAATTTTTAGAAGAAAATGGAATACAAATAATATTTTGTTCGAATGAAATTGAAAGGAAAGATATAGAAAAGTGTTTAAAAAATTATAATTTATTCAGTTATGATTATACTATTCTAGATAAAAAAGAGATTGAGAAAATAAAAATAGAAAAGAATATGAAAGATACAGGAGTTGATAATGAATTTTATCAAATATTATCTGAAAAATTAGGAATTTCTACAAATGAAAAATTTATAATAGGTGAAAGTGAAGAAAAAATAAAATTAGGGTTTGTTGATTTTGAAGATAAATATTTTTGCAATTTCAGTGAAGTTTTAAAATTTTTACAATCAAAAATGGAGTAAAATTTTAATAAGAATTCTTTATAAATAACTAATATCCATTAATAAAATCTATTTTACATTATATTTTCTTTGTTGTAAAATATATGCAGGTATTTATTTTAGGAGGATATTATGAAAAAATATTTAAAAAAATTAATGGCTCTTTTAGCAGTTTGTATTATGTTTACTGCTTGTTCAGGACAAAAACAAAATACTGAAAAGAAAGAGGAAACAAATAAGGCTGAAACTAAGTCTGATACTGTAAATGCTCAAATTAGTTTTAGTGGTTCTTCAACTTTAGCTCCTGTAATCAATAAGATTGCTACAGATTTTATTGAAAAATATACAACTTGGGATAAGGTTGATTCTTCTTTACCAAAAGAAAACATAACTATTTTTGTTTCTTCAGGTGGTTCAGGTGCAGGAGTTAAAGCTGTTCTTGATAAAGTGGCAAATTTTGGAATGCTTGCTCGTGATATTAAGGATTCAGAAAAAGAAAAGGTTAAGGATTTGGAATCTTATACTTTAGGTCTTGACGCTCTTTGTATTTGTGTTAATCCTGATAATAATATTTTAAAAGCTAAAAATGGAAATTTAACTAAAGAAGAAATCATAAAGATTTTTTCAGGAGAATATAAAACATGGAAACAAGTAGATCCATCTTTACCTGATGAAGAAATTGTAGTTGTAACTCGTGATTTAGGTGGTGGAGCTCATGAAGTTTTCCAAAAGAAAATAATGAAAGATGTTAAGGTTAGAGAAGATGCGATTCAAGCTCCTTCAATGGGTGCATTAGTTTCAAAAATTATTGAAAATAAAAATGCTATTGGGTATGCCTCTTATGGTATTACTAATCAAAACCAAGGAAAGTTAATTCCTATGAAAGTTGATAATGTTGAACCAACTGAAGAAAATATTTTAAATAACAGTTACTATATTTCAAGACCTTTAATCATTATGAAGAGTGGAAAATTAACTGCAACTGAAAAAGTATTTGTTGATTTACTTCAATCAGAAGAAGGAAAGAAAGTTATAAAAAGTATGGGATTCATTCCTAGCAAATAATATAAAGAAAATACTGAGGAATACTTTTTAGTATTCCTCTTTTTTGGAGTTATTATGAAAAATAAAGTTTTTAAATATACAGTCTATATTTTTACATTATTTACAATCTTACTTTTGTTTACTCTAATAGTCTTTTTGTATAATCAGTCATTACCATTTTTTCTTAAAAATAATTTTCTAAAATTTATTTTTGGAAGAGTTTGGGATGCAACGGAAGTTTCCAGAAGTTTCGGAATTTTTAATATACTATTAGCAAGTGTATTTATTTCTATTTTAGCTTGTATAATTTCACTTCCCATAGCTATTGGAACTGCTTTATATTTATGTTTTTATACAAAAAAATTTAGAGTGTTACTAATATGGCTTATAAACATTTTGGCAGGTATTCCCTCAATAATTTATGGTTTTTTTGGAATGATTATAATTGTAAAAAATATAGAAAGAATATTTAAGATTTCTGCTGGAGAAAGTGTTCTTGCAGGTAGTATTATCTTATCAATAATGATTTTACCTTATTTTGTTTCTAATCTTATTGAAACAATTGAACTTATTAAGAAAAAATATCAAAGAGATTCTGATGCTTTGGGAATAAGTAAAGAGTTTTTTATAAGAAAGGTAGTTTTAAAGAAATTACATTTTTCAATTTTAACAGGCTTTATGATTTCATTCTCCAGAGCAATAGGGGAAACAATGGCAGTTATGATGGTTATAGGAAATGCACCGATTTTTCCAAAATTATTGTCAAAGGCACAGACGATTCCTTCACTTATTGCACTTGAAATAGGTATGAGTGAAGTCTATAGTGAACATTATTATGCACTTTTTGCAAGTGGATTTATACTTTTGATTTTAGTTTTAATCATTAATATTTTATTATTTATTATTAACAGAAAGAGTAGAAATTATGATAAGATTTAAGGATAATTTAATTAAACTTTTTGCCTTCGCATCTATTTTTATAGTTATGACTGCAATTTTTTTGATATTTTCTTTTGTTTTTTTTAATGGGATTTCAGGAATAAATATAAAATTTTTAACGGAAAATCCTAAAGGAATGCCACTTGGAGTAGATGGTGGAATAAGAAATGCGATAATAGGATCATTCTTATTGATGGTTTTATCTATGTTTTTTTCAACAGTTTTAGGTATTTGTTTTGCGATTTACAATAAAATTTTTTGCAAATCAAAAATTATTAAAATGCTTTTGAGTTTTCTTATTCAATGTATTTCATCAATTCCTTCAATTATAATTGGACTTTTTGTCTATGGATTTTTTATAGTAACTTTAAATATTCCAAAGAGTTTATTTACAGCAAGTATAGCTCTTTCACTAATGGTTTTTCCTTTTGTGGAGTTAAATGTTGAAAAATTAATCGAGGAATTTGACAGACAAAGCATAAGAGACAGTTATGCTTTGGGAATTGATAAAATTTATATGTGTAGGAAGTTAATTCTACCTACCATTTCCAATAAAATAGTTTCAATTTCAATTTTAGCAGGAAGTTATGCCGCAGGGGCAACTGCACCTTTACTTTTGACTGGAGTTGTATTTATGGCAAAACCAAATGGATTATTTACTCCTATTATGGCTTTACCATTCCATTTGCATATGTTACTAAGCCAATCAGTTGCAACTGAAAAAGCTTATGCGACAGCTATGGTTTTGATTGGACTTTTAATAATATTAAATTTATTATCTGAAATAATAATGAGAAATATAGGAGGTAAAATAGTTGAATATATTAGAAATAAAAAATCTTAGTATCTTCTACAAAGAAAAAAGCATTTTAGAAGATGTCAATTTAGATATAAAAGAAAATGAAATAATCTGTATAATGGGAAGTTCAGGCTCCGGAAAATCTACTTTACTTTCTTGTTTGAACGGATTTTTAATTGAAAATGGTGGAAATTATACGGGAGATGTATTTTTTAGAGGAGAAAATATTAAAAACATCAAATCAATTGAATTAAAAAGAAAAATTTCTACACTTTTTCAAGACTCTAAACCTTTTGACTTTTCAATAGAAAAAAATATTACCTATGCGATGGAATTTTATGAGGGAAAAGTCAAAAACAAAAAGGAAAAAGTTAAAAATTTATTAGAAAGTGTAAATTTATATGATGAGGTAAAAGATAATTTAAGTCTTTCTCCTTCGAAACTATCCGGTGGGCAAAGGCAAAGACTTTGTATTGCTAGGATGCTTACAACTTGCCCTGAAGTTTTGATTTTTGATGAGCCTTGTTCTTCCTTAGATGAGAAAAATTCTATAATAATTGAATCTCTTATAAAAGAACTTTCAAAAAAATATACTATAATAATTTCAACTCATAACGAAAAACAAGCAAACAGACTTGCAGATAGAATAATTAGAATAGAAAACAAAAAATTAGTTTAAATGTTTAAAATCTCACTTTAGTTGGGTATATATTTAAAATGATATTTTTAATTCAAAAATTTATAAAACTTAAGTATTTTTATATTTAAGTTTTTTTCATTGGTACATATTATACGGAGGAAGTTTATGGTAAAAACATTGAGTAAAAGTATAAGAGAATATAAAAAAGACTCAATTATGTCTGTTATTTATATTGTCTTTGAAGTTATTATGGAATGTATAATTCCTTTTATTCTTGCAAATTTGGTAAATGGAATAAGATCGAATATTCCAATTGGAGATTTGTTTAAACAGGGTTTGATTCTTGTAGTTATGGCAATGCTTTCTTTAACTTTTGGAATATTAGCTGGAAAGAAAAGTGCAGTTGCATCTGCAGGTTTCGCTAGAAATTTAAGAAAAGATATTTTTGAAAAAGTTCAAGGATTTTCATTTGAAAATATAGATTCTTTTTCTAATTCTTCATTGCTTACAAGACTTACAACTGATGTTACAAATGTTCAAAATGCTTATATGATGACAATTAGAATGGCAATCAGAAGTCCATTTATGTTTGTTTTCTCTTTTGTTATGTCATTTATTATGGGTGGAAAACTTGCATTTATTTTTGTTATAGTTGTTCCAATACTTTTAATTGGCCTTGCATTTATTATTATAAAAGCGATGAAAATTTTCAAACAAATATTTTATAAATATGATGATATGAATAATACTATTCAAGAAAATATAAAGGCTATAAGACTTGTAAAATCTTTAGTTCGTGAAGATTTTGAAATTAATAAATTTGACAAAGTTGCAACTGAAGTAAAACATGATTTTACAATTGCAGAAAAAATAATATCATTGTATGCACCTTTAATGCAATTTTGTTTATATGTAGATACTGTTTTGATTTTGTTTTTAGGTTCCTATGTCATAGTAGCTGGAATTAATCCAAATTTCAATGTTGGACAGATATCTGCACTTATGACTTACAGTTTTATGATTTTGAGCAGTCTAATGATGTTTTCAATGGTTCTTGTTATGTTAACAATGGCAATGGAATCTTCAAAGAGAATCTCTGAAGTTTTAAATACAGAATCAACTATAACCGACGAAAAGTCATTGCATAAAGTATTAAATAGTGGAGAAATTGAATTTAAAAATGTAATTTTTAGATATTCAGAAGACGCAAAAGAAAATGTAATTAATGATGTTTCATTTAAAATTCCATCAGGAAGTACAGTTGGGATAATTGGAGCTACCGGTTCTGGAAAGAGTACATTAGTTCAATTAATTCCTAGACTTTACAATATAAACTCTGGAGAAATTTTAATTGACAATATTAATATCGAAAATATTGACATTGAATTGTTAAGAGAAGAAGTAGGTATGGTTCTTCAAAAAAATACTTTATTCTCCGGAACAATTCGAGAAAATTTAAAATGGGGAAACAAAAATGCAACTGATGAAGATCTTGATTTAGTTTGTAATATTGCTCAAGCAAGTGAAATTTTAAATAAAATGCCTAATGGCTACGATGAGTATATTGAACAAGGTGGAGCAAATCTTTCAGGAGGTCAAAAACAAAGACTTTGTATTGCAAGAGCATTACTTAAGAAACCAAAAATTTTAATTTTTGACGACTCCACTTCAGCTGTTGATACAAAAACAGATGAATTGATAAGAAGAGGTTTACAATCCTATATGCCTGAAACTACAAAAATTATAATTGCTCAAAGAATACTATCCGTTCAAAATGCAGATATAATTTTGGTAATTGAAAAGGGCAAAGTAGTTGCTAGTGGAAATCATGAAACTCTAGTAAGACAAGAGGGATTATATCGTGATTTATATTTAACACAAGGAGGAGTTGTAGATGAAAAATAGTAAAAAATCAATTTTATTCAGAGTAATAAAAGAAGTATTTACAGCTTATCCTGTACTTTTTCCTTTAGTTTTAGTTGGAATAGTATTTACTGCTGGGGTTAGCTCAATTCCAAGTTTATTTATACAAAGAATTGTAAGTTTACTTGAAGCTAGAGATCCTTCGGTTTCATGGTCTGTTTTTTCAAAACAAATGATTACTTTAATCTTGATATTAATTGGAGTAGATATACTTTCTTTGATACTAACAGCTGTATATAATCTTGCAATGGCAACTATAACACAAGGAACTCTTTATCATATGAGAAAAAAGATGTTTGTAAAAATGCAAACTCTTCCTTTAAAGTATTTTGATACTGAAGGTCATGGGGATATAATGAGTTATTATACAAATGATGTTGACGCCTTAAGACAGATGATTTCTCAAAGTTTACCGAATGTCTTGGCATCATTAGTTGTTGTTGTAACAGTTTTTGGCATAATGTTATATTTTAGTTTCTGGATGACACTTACCGTTCTACTAGGTGTTGTAGCCATGTATTTTGTAACAAAATATGTTGGTAAACATTCAAGAAAATACTTCATTGAGCAACAAAAATCATTAGGTAAAACTGAAGGTTACTTAGAAGAAATGATTTATGGACAAAAAGTTGTAAAAGTTTTTAATTATGAAGATGAGTCAATGAAAAAATTTAATGAAGTAAATGATAAATTATTTGATGATTCTCAAAAAGCAAACTCTTATGCTAATATACTTGGACCTATTTTAAATAATATAGGAAATATTCTATATGTTGTTGTTGCAATTGTTGGAGGACTTTTAATATACTTTAATGTATATAATTTAAGTCTTTCAGGTATGGCAATTAGTATAAGTATAGTAGTTCCATTTTTAAATATGACAAAGCAATTTTCAGGAAATATCAACCAAGTTTCAATGCAATTAAATTCAATTATTATGGGTTTAGCAGGTGTTGAAAGAGTTTTTGCTCTAATTGATCAAGAACCTGAAGTAGATGAGGGTAAAGTTGAAATAGAACAAGAAAATGACAAATATGAATTTGTAAAAGAAAATGGAGAAAAAGTAGAAGTTCTAGGAAATATTGATATAAAAAATATTGTTTTCGGATATAATAAGGAAAAAACAGTTTTAAAAAATATCAGTATTTCTGCTAAACAAGGCGAAAAGATTGCACTTGTAGGAGCAACTGGAAGTGGTAAAACTACAATTGCCAACCTTATAAACAGATTTTATGATGTAAATAGTGGAGAAATTTTATTTGACGGAATAAATGTAAATTCAATAAAAAAAGCTGACCTTAGAAAAAATGTAGGTGTTGTTTTACAAGAAACAAATCTATTTACGGGAACAGTTTTAGAAAATCTTAGATACGGGCATTTAGAAGCTACAAGAGAAGAATGTATCGAGGCTTGTAAGAAAACAGGTGCTCACGAATTTATAATAAAACTTCCTGAACAATATGATACAGTATTAAGAAGTGGTGGAGAAAATTTATCTCAAGGTCAAAGACAGTTGCTTGGAATTTCAAGAGCATTACTTGAAAATAAACCTGTTCTTATTCTTGATGAAGCTACTTCTTCAATAGATACAAAAACAGAAAATGTTGTTCAAAAAGCTATGTATGTTTTAATGGAAGGTAGAACTGTATTTATAATTGCTCATAGACTTTCTACAATTTCAAACTCTGATAGAATAATAGTTCTGGATAATGGAGAAATTTTAGAAATGGGAACTCATGATGAATTGATTGAAAAACAAGGAAGATATTACCAATTATATACAGGAAAATTTGAATTGGATTAAAAATATATGAAGATAGTGTGGCAAAATTTTTTATTTTGACATACTATCTTTTTTGTTATATAAAAATATGATAAAATAATCATATCAGATTGAAAGAGGTAATTATTGTGGCAGTTGGATTTATAACAGGAAGATTTGGAGCAGATAGGACTGATAAGATTTTAGAGCTTTGTTTTGAAGAGGCTAAAAGAGAAGATAAAAAGCCTATTTATATTTTAGTTCCGGAAAAATTTACATATGAAATGGAAAAAAGTATTAAGGAGAATTAAATGATAAGATATATTTTTAAAAATAGATTTAGATTGATAATTTTGTTTTTCTTTTATTTGTCATCAGCTATTAGTGGTATTTTATTATCATTTTGCATGGGAAATTTTGTTAATAGTGCTATGAACTTTAACATATATGATTTGTTTAAATATGGAATTTTTTGTATTATCGTATTGTTATTTATATGTATTATCGACGTTTTTGAATGTCGTGTTAGAAATAAATATTTAGAACATATTATTATATGTTTAAAGAGAGATATATATGACAGCATATTTAATGCTAATAATGAAAATCTACTCAAATATTCAGCTTCAAAATATATAAATTTAATTTTAAATGAACTAAACATATTGAGAAGTGATTATTTTGAAAATATAGTTCTCATTTTAGGATATTCAATAAAAATATTATTAGGTTCTATAGTATTATTATTTTATAATTATAAATTATTTATAATTATGTCTTTGATTTCTGTTATTCATATACTTGTTGTACCTATTTTTAAAAAAAGAGTAGGAATTAGAAAAAAACAGTATGTTGATAATTCACAAAAGCAAGTGTTATTTTGTTCAGAAGTAATCAAAGGATTAGATGGAATTAGAATAAATTTATCAGAACATAAATTTTTTAATAACATTATGAAAATAGAAGAAGATTTTGAACATTCTAGATATTGTACAATTAATAACGATCAGAGCATTATTGCTATTATAAAATTTTTGGGAATGAGTACACAAATATTTTGTATGCTAGTAGCAGCTTTTTTTGTAGCTATAGGAGAAATATCAGTTGGTGGTATTGTAATGAGTACTCAAATTTTAAATTATATATTTCCATCTTTGAATTTATTACATTCTAAAGTTATAATTATCAAAGGTGTAAAGTATATATTTGAAGATATAAATAATATATTAAACTTTAATTCAAAAGATATAAAAATGAAAAATATTCCATTTGGTACTATAAAATTCGAAAATGTAAGTGTAGAAATGAATAAAAGAATACTAAATAGTTTTAATGTAGAAATGAACAAAGGAGAAAAAATTGCAATTGTTGGAGAAAGTGGTAGTGGAAAAAGTACATTGTGTAAAATTTTGATGCAATTAGTCAATTACAATGGTCATATACTTATTGATGAGATAGAATTAAAGGACATATCTTATAATGAAGTGTATAAAAATATTGCATATGCTCCTCAAAAACCATTTATATATACTTCAACTTTAGAAGAAAATATCTCTATGTTTCAAGAATATGATGAAAAGTATATGGAATATCTAATAAAAACTTTAAATTTAACATCTCTTTCTAAAAAAATAATTAATAACGATAATGTATCTGGTGGAGAGGCAAGTAGAATTGCTATTGCACGTACATTAATAAGAAAATTTAATGTTGTTATTTATGATGAGCCAACTTCTGCTGTTGACCCTATTAATTCTAAGATGATAAACGACTTGATTTTTAGTATTGAAAATAAAATAGTAATCGTTATAACTCATAATTGGGATAAAAATTATTTGGATAAATTTGATAAAATTATTAAAATATAACTATTAGTCTGTTATGAATTAAGAATTTTGAAGTTTATACTTAGACAAATTATTAATTATGAATTAAAAAATAGAGTTACTCAATGTATTGCACATAAAATCTAGTATATAAGAAAAGTAAGCAATACTTCTGTAACTCTTTTTTGTTATATCAAAATATGATAAAATAATCATATCAGATTGAAAGAGGTAATTATTGTGGCAGTTGGATTTATAACAGGAAGATTTGGAGCAGATAGGACTGATAAGATTTTAGAGCTTTGTTTTGAAGAGGCTAAAAGAGAAGATAAAAAGCCTATTTATATTTTAGTTCCGGAAAAATTTACATATGAAATGGAAAAAAGATTAAGTGAAAAGCTTGAAGATGAAAAAAATATTGATCCTAATTTTAGAATTAGAGTTGTAAGTTTTTCAACTTTAAGTAAAATTGTTTTTACCAATGTCGGTGGACTTAAAGAGAGACGACTTACAACAAGTGCTAGAAGTCTTTTAACTTTTAAGGCTATGGATATGGTTTCAAAGAATTTGATTACTTTTAAGTCCGATGATTTTAAAATGGGTTTTGTAAATAATATTATGGATATGATAATAGAGTTTAAACAAAATGATTTTTCAGTTTCGGATGTTTTTTCACTTACAGAGAATGTCAAAAACGAGTCTTTGAAGTTTAAAATGCAAGATTTATATAATATTTATAAATCTTATGAAAATTTGATTGATAAAAAATACTCTGATACTGAAGATACTTTAAATATTTTTGCTGAAAAACTTGATGATTTTGAAAGTATTAAAGGAGCAACTATTTTCGTTGACGAATATATGGACTTTACACCTGCTCAATACTTGGTAATTGAAAAGCTAATCTATTTTTCAAAAAATATTTATTTTTCTCTTTTAACTGATTTTAAAAACTTACATTCAAAAATGAATATGTTTTTAAGAAGTAATTCAACAATTTTGAATATTAAAAATATTTGCGAAAAGTATAATATTCCATTACTTGAAAATATTTCACTTTCAAATGAAAGCTACTATAATTCTAAAGATTTATCGTTTTTGGAAAAAAATATCGGTACTTTTTCTCCAAAACCATATTTTAAAGATTCTGAAAATATTAGAATTTTAAAGTTTAAAAATATATATGACGAAGTTTCCTTTATTGCAGAGGAGATTTCAAAATTGGTTAAAATTAAAGGTTATAGATATAATGATATAACTCTATGTATGAGAAGTTTAGACGAATATTCTTATATAATAGAAAGAGTTTTTGATGATTACAAGATTGATTATTTCTTGGACGAAAAGATTTCAATTATGGAAAATCCGATTATTATTCTAATTTTATCCATTTTAGATATGAAGGATAAAAATTATTCCTATGATTCTGTTTTTAGATATTTGAAGAGCGGACTTACAGGAGTTTCTGATGAGGATATTTTCCTTTTGGAAAATTATGTAATTGCAAATGGAATAAAAGGTAATCGTTGGTTTGACGAATCTTGGAACAAGTCCATCGTCCATAGTGTTGAGGAAGAAAGTGATGATGAAAAACTTGTAAAGATAAATGAGATAAAGAATATTGTAATAACTCCTATAAGAAATTTACATGCTAAGTTAAAAGGTAGAAATACTGTAAAGGATATTTGTAAACATTTATATGAGTTCACTTTGGAAATTGGACTTTTTGATAGAATAAACAATCTTGTAATGAATTTCCAAAATGAAGGAAATTTATATAAGGCGAAAGAGTATTCTCAAGTTTGGGGAAGTTTTACAGCGGTTTTGGATGAAATGGTTGAATTTATGGGAGAGGAGAAGATTTCCTACTCAAAATTTATAAATTTAATTAAGACTGAACTTGAAAATATTGAGCTTGGAATTGTTCCACCTTCAAAGGATGAAGTCTTTATTACAACTGTTGACAGGATGAAAAAACCTTCTACAAAAATAGCTTTTGTATTGGGAGTTAATGATGGAAACTTCCCGAAAAACATAGTGGATAATGACTTAATCAGTGAAAATGAAAAAGAAAGTTTAAAAACTTTAGGCTTTAATTTTTCTAATAACAATTTACTAAAAACTACTGATGAACAATTTTTAAGTTATAAAACTTTCAGTATTGCTAAAGAAAAATTGTATATAACTTTTCCAATTTCAGATTTAGAGGGAAAGAGCCTTTTAGTTTCAAGATTTGTGAAAAAAATTAAATTCATTTTTGAAAATTTGGAAGTTGAAAGCATAGATTATTTAAAAGATTTTTCTATTACGGATATTTTTGAAACTTTTTCTAAAGAGAGATTATATCAAATCTTAGTTTCCAATATTGAGGCTTTAAATTCAAATAAATTGAGCGAAAATGATAAATTCAATTTTAGAGAAATAATTGATTTCTTGATTGAGGATGAAGATTATAAATATAAAATTGAAATTTTAAAGGATAAATTAAATTACAAAAAAGAAACTGAAAATATAAAAGATTATACTTCATTTCTTTATGAAAGTGGAAATGTAAGCATTTCAAAACTTGAAAACTTTATGCGTTGTCCTTTTTCATATTTTATAAACTATGGACTTAGAGCAAAGGAAAGAGAAGTCTATGACTTTTCTCCTGCAGATTATGGAACTTATTGTCATAAGATTTTTGACGACTTTTTTAAGGGAGTTTTTGAAAATAATATTGATTGGAGTACAATTGATAGAGAATTCATCCAAAGGGAAGTAGAAAAATTAACGGCAAAAATGGCTGAAAAGTCTAATTTTATTCTTGAAAGCTCTCCAAAATATAAATATTTTTCAACTATTACACACAAAAATATTGTTGAAAGCATAGAAATTATGGCTGAACAAGTAAGACGTGGAAACTTTGTTCCAACAGGTTTTGAAACAGAATTTGGAGATAAGTCAATAAAACCTATCACTTATACTTTAAAGAATGGGAAAGAAATTAAATTAGCTGGTAAGATTGACAGAATTGATGTTTTTAAAGGAGAAAATTTTGACTTTCTAAGAATTATTGATTATAAATCTTCAAAAAGAGATATTGACTTAAATCAAGTCTATGCAGGACTACAACTACAACTTTTTGTCTATATGAATGCAATTTTATCTTCCAATAAAGAAAGATATAAACCTGCAGGACTATTTTATAGTGATTTTACAACAAATTTTGTCGGATTTGAAACTTATTCCAAAATGCTTGATATGAACGACGAAAGTTATCATAGTGAAAAACTTAAGAAAAATAAACTTACAGGATTTGTTATAAAGGATATGGAACTTTTGAAGAATTTGGATAGGACATTGGATGCGGATAATTTGACTTCTGAAATACTGCCTATTAAATTAAAGTCAAAAGGTCAAGAAATCGGAGCAAGTACATTGGGCTTAACTACTGATGAATTTGAAATTGTAAATGAATTTGTTTTAAATAAGACTAAGGATATCTGTGAAGAAATTTATGCAGGGAATATTGATATAAAACCTTTCAGATATAAAAATAAAAAGCCTTGTGATTATTGTAAATATAAATCCATTTGCAGATTTGATATTAAGCATAATAAATATAATAATATTAAGAACTTATTGACTAAAGATAAACCAAATGAGGTTTTTGAAAAAATGAATTCGGAAAATAAAGAGAAAAGAGGTGAGAAATAGTGAGTGAAGTAAAGTGGACTAAAGAGCAAAGACAGGTAATTGAAAGTAGAAATACAAATTTACTTGTGTCTGCGGCAGCAGGTTCTGGAAAAACAGCTGTACTTATCGAAAGAATTATAGAGCTCGTTTTAGATGAAAAAAATCCGATTGATATCAACAAATTACTTGTTGTAACATTTACAAAATTGGCTGCATCTGAAATGAGAGAAAGAGTAAGTAAGGCCATTGAAAAAAAACTTGAAGAAAATCCGGAAAATGAACATCTTCAAAAACAATTACTGCTCCTTAGCGGTGCTGACATCACAACTATTGACTCTTTTTGTAAAGATGTTTTGATTTCTTATGCTCATTTGGTAAATTTAGATAGCAATATAAAAGTTATAGATCCTAGCGAAAATGAAGTTTTAGCCAAAGAAGTTATGGAAGAATTATTTGAAGAGCTTTATGAAAATAATGATGAGAGCTTTTTGAGACTAGTTAACTGGTATGCCAAGAAAAACACGGATGAAGGACTTTTACAACTTTTATTGAATGTAAATAATTTTGTAAATTCACATCCTTTTCCGAATATTTGGCTAAATGAAAAGGCAGAATTTTTTAATACGAGTACAAAGGATGATGATTTTTATTTAGAAAATTACATCTTGGATATTGCAAAAGATGTAGATATGGATTTAGAATTTTTTGAACTTAGTATTAAAAATAATTTGAAAAAAATAGAAAATTATCCTGAACTTGAAAAATATATAGATATTTATAATATTTTGTTGGATGCTTTATTTGTTGTAAAGGAAAGTTTAAAAAACTTTTTGAAGGATAATACAAAATTTGATGAGCTTAAAAAATCATCTTATGAATTCTTAAATTCAAACTTTGGAAGTTTTAGAATTTCAAAATGTGATGAAGAAGTAAAAGAGATATACAATAAAGTTAAAAAAGAATTGGATAGTATAAAGTCGGAAATTTCAGAATCACTTAAAACTTTAAATTTAGATTTAGAAAATATAAAAAAAGAAAGTGATTTAATATATCCTTATGTTCGTTCAATTTCTGATGTTGTAATTAAATTTAAGGAAAAGTTTTGGGAGAAAAAGCAAAAATTTAATTATGTAGATTTTGCTGATATTGAACATTTGGCATTAGAGATACTTGTAGATATTGATGAAGATGGAAATATTAAACCGTCTAAAACGGCTTTAGAATATCAAGAAAAATATTCTGAAGTTTTTATTGACGAATATCAAGACAGTAACCTTGTTCAAGAAATTCTTTTATCAGCAGTTGCAAAAGAAAATAACAGATTTATGGTTGGAGATGTTAAACAGAGTATTTATAGATTTAGACAGGCAGATTCGAGTATTTTTATGGAAAAATATGAAAATTATAATAGAATAGAGGACGATATTGACAGTTTTAATAAAAAGATAATGCTCTATGCAAACTTTAGAAGTCGAAAAGAAATTCTTGAGGGCACAAATCTGGTCTTTTCAAAAATAATGAAAAAAGAAACAGGAGAACTTGATTATACTGTTGATGAAAGATTAAATCCTATGGCAAGTTTTAAAGAAAGTGATGAAAATGTCGGCGGTGCAGTTGAAATTCTTTTAGTTGATGAAAAATCTGATGAAGAGTATGAAGACGAGATAATTTTAACTGATGAGTATTCAGAAGATTTTGAGGAGATGAAATCTTTTAAACTTGAATGTATAAAAATTGCAAATACAATTTACAATATGATGAACAATAAAGAAAATCCTTTTAAGGTTTATGATAAAAATTTGGATGATTATAGGAAAGTTGATTACAAAGATATTGTTATTTTGATGCGTTCTCCAAGCAGTAATACAAAAATTTTAGAAGAAGTATTTTTAGAATATAATATTCCTATTTATGCAGAGAGTACGGGTGGATATTTTGAAACTTTTGAAGTTGATACAATAATTAATTTGCTTAAAATTATAGATAATCCTATGCAGGATATTCCTTTAATTTCAGTGATGTACTCTCCAATTTATAATTTTACACCAATCGAATTGAGTGAAATAAGACTTGTAGATAGGGAACTAAAATTTTATGAGCTCTTAATAAAAATTTTAGAAGATAAAGACATCGAAATTAGAGTGAGTTTAAAGGAAAAAATTTCAAAATTTATTTCCGATTTAAAATTATTTATAGAAAAAAAATCTTTAGTTTCAGCCGATGAATTAATATGGTTTTTATATAAATATACAGGATATTATAATTATGTCGGACTTTTGGATATGGGAGAGCAGAGAAAAACTAATTTGATGTTACTTTTCGAAAAGGCGAAAAATTATGAAAAAAATTCTTACAAAGGATTATTCAATTTTGTAAATTATATTCAAAAAATCAGTTTAAAAAGTGATATTTCTGAGGCAAAATTAATTTCTGAAGATGCAAATGTAGTTAAAATTATGAGTATTCATAAGAGCAAAGGCTTGGAATTTCCTATCGTATTTCTTGCAAATACGAATAAGAAATTTAATTTTAGAGCCGATGATAGCAATTTAGTTTTACATCAAAAACTTGGTTTCGGTGCAGTTGTTTATGATATGGATAAAAAAACTTCTTTCAACAGTATTATGAAGAAAAAAATTGAAAAATTCAAGAAAAATGAACAAATTGCAGAAGAAATGAGACTCCTTTATGTTGCAATGACAAGGGCAAAGGAAAAACTTATAATAATCGGAAGAGTAAAAGATTATGAGAATTTAAAAGAAGAAATAAGCTCTGGAATTGATGAGAGAGGAAATATAAGTAATTATAAAATTCTAAAAATAAATAATTATCTTGATTGGATATTAAGTTCTATTGATAATCTTACAGTTTATGGAAAGAGTTTGAATTGTTTGGGGAGAGAAGAAAACTTTTTGGGAAATGAAGACTTGAAATTTCAATTAAATGTAAATACTAAAAAAGAGGAATTTATAGAATATCAAAGAATTAAAGAAGAAGTTAAAACAAATAAAATTATTTCAGATAACGACTCTTTAGAAATTAAAAAAGAAATGCGAACTGTTAAAGAATTTTTGGAAGATAGATTTAACAAAGAATATATTTATAAAAATGTTTTAAACAAGCCATCAAGCATTACTGTTTCTGAAATTAAAAAGATGATTCAGGAAGAAGATGAAGAAAAACATCAAAAATATTATAAAGAAAATTTTGTTTTAAAAACTCCGTCATTTATTCATCAAGGAGAGGAAAAAGTCGGATTTAATTCTGCAGAAAAAGGAACTATTTTCCATTTGGCTATGCAACTTTTAGACTTTTCAAAATTTGATACAGAAGATATTTCAAAAATAAGAGAAGAAATAAAATTACAAATAAATTCATTCGTTGAAAAAAATATTATGAGCTTGGACGAAATAGAGACGATAAATATTAATTGGATTGTAAAATTTATTCAGTCTGATATTTTTAAGGAAATTTATATTGCAAATAAATCTGAAAAATTATTTAAAGAAAAAGCCATTGACTATAATATAAAATTGAAAAATCTATTTAAAGATGAAAATATTGAAGAAGACGAAAAAATTATGGTAGTTGGAATAATTGACCTTTTCTTTGAAAATGAAAACGGGGAAATAATTTTGTTGGATTATAAGACGGATTATGTAACAAAAGAAAATCTTGAAGAAGTAAAGGCAAGATACAAAGTACAATTGGATTTATATAAATCTGCAATTGAAGATATTTCCGGTAAAAAAGTTGCCAAAAAGGGATTATATCTATTTGGAATAAATGAATTTGTTGAAATTTAGGAAAAATCAAAGTCAAAACTTGACTTTGATTTTTTAATGAGATAAAATATGATTATATATGAGAAATATGTAAAATTAGATTAATTTCAGGAAAATATATTATATAGTTGAGAAAATAATTATAATATTTTGCTTAAATATAATTATATGGAAATAATATAAGAGGGAGTTGGGGGGAATTAATGAAGTCATTCATTCAAGTTTTTAAGAATTGCATCAATAAAAAAATAATTGTTATTTTTGCTTCTTTGATTGTATCACTAGACAGATTAATTTTAATTTCAATATTTCCATTGATTATAACAATAAAGAGAAAAGAAGATATATTCATTTTATTATATATTTTATTGTTTTTTATTATTGGAGAATTTTTTAATATTTTTGTAAATTATAGTTTGGAAAAGTATGGAGAAAAACATAAAAAAATACTGAAATTAAATATGTTAAAATCTTTTGAAAATATTGAACTTAAAGAATTTGAAAGTGTAAATTTTAAAAATAAAATATTTGTAATAAATAATTATATTGAAAATTATATAAAAATTTCTAAAGATTGCTACAAAACTCTTATAAATTTGTTTTTAGCTCTTTTTGTGTTGCTTATTATTTTTTATATTAATGTATATATGTTTATAGCTTATTTATTCGTAATTACTTTTATTTTGTATTTAAAAAATAATCAATTAAAAGCGTCTAAAGATATTTGGATTAAATATATGGAAAATTGTAAGGAACACAATATAATAAATAATATATTGATAGATAAAAAACATTCTAATGAAAGAAAAATATTTAATGTTTTTAATTTTTACAATAAGATATTTTTACATAAGTATGATGATGCTATTGATGAAAATTTAAAAGATGCCAGAAATCGCCTGAAATTTGATTTTTTATATGAAGTTTCAAATTATTTTATTATATTATCTATGTTGATAGCGAGTTTATATTTATATGGTTTGGGAAGTATTAACATTTCCTATTTTTACTTATTAAATAGTGGACTAATTGTTATAACTGAAATAATTGGTTCTGAATTAAATAAAATATCAGATTATTTTAATTTTACTAATGGTATTAATCTATATCACGAATTTCTTACAAAGAAAAAATTATTAAAAAATCATGTAAAATTAAGTAATTATAACATAGAATTTGATAGAGTTTTCTTTAAATATCCTAATTCAGATGAATATATAATTAAGAATTTTTCATTTACCTTTGAGTTTGGAAAGAATTATTCAATTTTAGGTAGAAATGGTTCAGGAAAAAGTACTTTAATTAAGTTGCTATTAGGATTATATAGGGGTGAAAAGGGAAATATAAGAATAGGTGGTGTTGATATAAATGATATATCATTAGAACAGAAGTCAAAAATATTTTCTGTACTTTTTCAACATCCTAAAAAGTATCCATTTACTATTTTTGAAAACATAACTTTAGGAGAATTTCAAAAAGGAGATTTAGACATTGATAAGAGTATTATTGAATTTGTTGAAAATTTTAATGATGGAATAGATTCATATACCAGTATTAATTATAAGAATAATGTTAATCTTTCAGGTGGTCAGTGGAAAAATGTGTTTTTTAATAGAGTTTTTTTGAGGAAATCAAAAGTTTTTATTTTTGATGAACCCACTTCTAATCTAGATCCGTTTTTAGAATTAGAATATTATAAAAATATACAAGATAAAATTTCTGGTAGCTTAAATATATTTATTTCTCATAGACTTGGAATTGTTAAATATACTGATATAATTTTATTGATTGAAGACGGAAACTTGATTGAATCAGGGACACATGATGAATTAATTTCTTATGGAGGAAAGTATTTTGAAATGTATGAAATTCAAAAATCAATTTTTGACTAATATAAAAATGATATCTAGGTGTATTAATCTATTTTATAGTACATATAAGAAAGAGTTATTTATTATGATATTAGTTACAATAATAACCGCTTTGACTTATATGTTTGGTATGATTTATACTAGAGAATTTTTTAAAGGGATAGTTATTTTTAAAAATGAGAATTTTAATATTTTTTTTAAGAATATTGTGTTTTCATTTTTTCCATATGTTACATTTTTATTTATAATAGCTATAAAGAAAATTTACTTTGATAGATACTATATACAATATATCTTAATTCCAAATTTTGAAAAAATTTTAAAAACAAAAATTCAAAAAAAGTGCTCTGAAATTGAAATTATAGACTATGAAAAAAATAATATAAATGAAAAAATTCATGAAGCAACAGTTTGTAGCACAAATATATTTAGACTTGTAGAGACTGTTATTTCATACTTTGGTTTAATTTTGAATATTGTATTAATTTCAAATTTTATTATTTTTATTAATATAAAATATCTATTTTTTTTGATACTAATATTATTTCCATTAATTTTAGAAAATTATTTTAAAGGAAGATACATTACTAAATATCGTTTAGACTTGAACTTATATGAAAGAAGAGAAAAAGAGATTGAGAATTGTATTTTAGAAGATTCAACTTATGCAGAATTCAAAATATATAATACTTTAGATTTTGTTTTAAAAAAATTAAATAAGGTATTTAATGAACACAATAAGAAGTTTTCTATTTTGAATAAGAAGATATATATCATAGAATTAATTTCGAAATTATTAATATATTTAGGAAAAATATCAATATATCTACTGGCTACATTCGATTATATAAATACTAATGATATCGGTAATTTGATTATCGTTATAGTGGGTGTAAATATAATTTCAAAATTTATTGAAGAAATTTTTTCGCTACAAGGATATATTATGATGTTCTCAAAATTATCTGTACCATACTTTGAATTTATGAGCTTAGAATTTGAAAAAGAAAGCTTGCATAATGATAATTCTGTAGAATTATATAATTTGAATTTCAAATATCCAAATGCTAAAAATTATTGTTTAAAAAATATAAATTTGAAGATAAATAGAGGAGAGATTATTGCTATAGTTGGCAAAAATGGTTCTGGGAAAAGTACTCTGGCAAAGATTTTACTTGGATTATATAAGTCTAATGAGTCTGGAGGTACTAGATTAATTTCAAAAAATTCAGTTGTTTTTCAAGATTTTTGCAAATATCCTTTAGATGTTAGAAATAATATCGAGTTAGGCAGTGAATCTAGTGAAGATTCTTTTTCTATTATGAAATCAATGGGATTTAAAAATGAATATTACAAAAAACTATTAGGAAAAGAAATAGGCGGACTAGAGCTGTCGGGAGGACAGTGGCAAAAACTTGCTATATGTAGAGGAATTTATAAAAATAGTGATTTTTTAGTTTTAGATGAACCAACAGCAGAAATAGACCCTATTTTTGAAAAAGATATTTACAATATTTTTAAAAAAATTTTATCTGGCAAAACAGGTGTAATTATAACTCATAGATTAGGTAGTATAAAATTTGTAGATAAGATTATAATATTAGATGATGGAGAAATTTTAGCTTATAATACTCATAACAATTTATTAAAAAATTGTGATTATTATAAGAAAATGTGGGATGCACAAAAGCAAAATTATTTATAATCAACACCTTATATATTCAAAAGGAGGAATTTCGTTTATGAACAATAAGAAGGGTTTTAAAACCATATCAATAATTTTGGCTCTAATATGTATAGTATTTTTATCAATATTTTTAAGGTATAGATATGAATTACATTCTTTAAAAAATGAAATTGTAAATAATGAAGTGATTAAAGTATATTTTGACGGAAGTGGATATACTGCAAATTTAGAGTCTGATGAGGATAAAAAAGAGTTTTTTAATTTAATTTCTGATTGTAAATTTAGATTTAATAATACAGTTGAAGACACAGAAAAATCTTCACCTTCTGTAGAAACAGAATTTAATGGAAATGAAATATTTCTTTTTGTTTATTCAAAAACTTCAAGGATAGATTTTAATCTTAAAAATAAATATTATTTACTTAACTATAAGACAAAAGATATTTCTGAAAAAAGTTTGATTAAATTATATGAAAAATTTTGTAAAAATTACAAAGAAGACAGTAATTATAAGAAGTTAAAACAAAGAAACTAGTGTTTTTTTAAATTGTAAAAAATTTTATTTGAGTGCTTGATTTTATAAAAACATAGGTGTATAATATATATGTTTTCAAGGAGAATGAAAATAATTCTTGAAAAGTATATTATAATTTTAGCAATGAACTTTTAGTTTGAGGCATGATAAAAATACTGGATATAAAATTTGGTATTTAGGAGGAAGAATGATAATTTTTTATGGTTCAAAAGTAAGAAGTAAAAAAATAGGAGAAACAAAAGAAGAGTGTCATTGTGATCATTGTAATAATACCTCAATATGGACACTTTATAATGATAAAAGATGGTTTACACTATTTTTTATTCCAATTTTTCCATTTTCATCAAAGAAGTTTTTAGCCTGTCCAGTTTGTGGATGAGGAATTAATATAGATGATAAAAATTCTGATAAAATAATGCCATTAGTAAAATTATATGATAAGTAGCTTTATGTTAAAAAATATATTTTAAATATATAGGGTAAATAATAACTGATTGAACAATTAAAATTTTTATATTGAAAATTGTTGGTTAAGGCAAGATTAAGTTTATTATATATGAATTTATTGTAAATTAAAATATTACACTAGAGAATAAAATTTCAAAATTGTTTACAATAATTGAGCTTGTCATTCCGTGAACAATTTTGAAATTTTTTATCGCAAATTTGGAAGTGCATTTTTACGAATGCGCTTTTGTTTTGGAGAAATTTTTAAAAATTTAATATTTTTAGAAAGGAGGCATTTATGGAAAGTTTTATAAAAAATATATTTGATATTGATAAAGGTGCTGAGGATTATCAACAAAGATTAGAAGTTGAGAAACAAAAGCTACTTAAAGATAGAAAAGATAAGATAAAAGTTATAGATGACGAGTATAACAAAGTTTTGGAAGAAGAACAAGAAAATCTTAAATTACATCTATCTTCAATAGAAAATGAGGATAAAAATAAGCTTGTTGAATATAATGAAAAATCTGAAGCAATAAAGAGTGTTTTTGAAGATAAAAAAGAAATCTTAATTAAAAATTTTGCTGATTCTCTTTTAGAAAGCGGTGAGTTTTATGGGGAATAATTTTCATTCAATTAATGCAAAAATTGGAGTTTTAAGAAAAGGAATTTTGAAACAGTCCGATTATGATAAAATTTTATCTTTTGAACAAAGGCATGAGATTGTGGATTATTTAAAGAATAATATATTATATAAATATGAAATTCCTATGTATGAAGAAAAATCTATGAGAAATAGATATGATACAGAATTTATGATTAATAAGATTGAGGCAGAATTGCTTGAAAAATTAAAGTTTTTCCTTTTTGGTGATGATAAAAAGATTATAGAAGCTATGCTTATGAAGTATGAATTTAAAGATATAAAAATAATTCTTAGAAGTATTGTTGAAAATGAAAAGATAGACTTGGAAAGAGATACAATAATGTATAAGAAAAATAAACATATTGATTATTCTAAACTTGTAAATTGTGAAAATTTTAATCAGGCTCTAGATGTATTGAAAGGTACAATTTACAAAAAGGCAATTGCTTCTCTAACTGATGAAGATATATTTAGATTGCATTTTCATGTTGAAATGAAATTGGACAGTTTATATTTTTTAACTATGAAAAATGCTATAGATAAATTATCAAAATCAAGTCAAGCAATTTTTAATGATTATTTTTCTACTATAATAGATACAATAAATCTTCAATGGATAATCAGAGCAAAAAAATATTATGATTTACCGAATGAAGAAATTTATAGCTATAGTTTACGATATGGCAAATATATTAAAGGAGAATTTTTAAAGGACTTGATATATAGTGATAGTGTTGAGGCTATTGTTGAGAAGATAAGGAAAACCAAATTAAGACATACTCTTGAAGATGCAGATGGGAACACCATTGTTTCAAATAGAAATATTAAAGAATATGTTTATCTTAGCCATTTAAAGAAACTTAAAGACTATGATAATTCGATTTCAACTTTACTTAAGTTTATTATTCAGCTGAATATTCAAAATGAAAATTTAATTAGAATAGCAGAAGCAAATAAGTATAAACTAAGTAAAAGTGAAGTAAAAGAATATTTAATAAATATTCATTGATTTAGTTAGGGGGTGCTAAATTGGCTGTTGAAAAAATGAAAATGATGAATCTCGTTGCTTTAAAACAGGATACACACAGTATTCTTAGAGAAATTGTTTTGAATGGCTCGATTCATATTACAAATGCAGGAAATTCAGAAAATTTCACAATGAAGTATATGGATTCTCAAATAGGAATTTTTAATGATATGGGTGTTGCTGTTGATAAAATAAGACCATATCATAGAGAAAAAGTTTTTAAAAAGAGAAAATATAAAGAACTTTTAGATCAGATGTTTGATTTCTTTAATATTAAAGAAGATGATGTTACTTTAAATGATTTAAAGAATTTAAATTATAGTGAAAAACTTAAATTATTAGATGATATATCTTTGAAATCTTCTTCAATAAAGACTAGGGAAGATGAGAATAGAAAAAAGAGAGCAGAAATTAAAATATTATTAAATGCCGTTGAATATTTTTCTGATAGTGATATGAAAATATCTGAGTTTTACAATTTAAAACATATTAATTTTGATATGGGAGAAATTTCAAAAAATTCTTGGATAAAATTAAAGGCAAATTATGAAAATATTAAGGGAATAGTTGTGCATTTAGGAACTAGTAGCTATGGGGAAACTGTTATAATCTTTACTCCTTCCGTTTATGCAAAAGATACAAAATATTTTATTCGTTCTTTGTCCTTTGATAGAATTGAACTTCCTAATGTAGATATTTCTTTTAAGGATTTTATAAAGAATAAAAATGCTGAATTGGAAAGTTTAGAAAGAGAACAAGATGAAATTTTAAAGGAAAAAGCTGAATTTAAGGATAAATATTTGCAAGATATTTTAGGTTTCTATTACAGATATAAAATTATTGAAAAGATTGAGGAACTTGAAGGACATATTGCGGAAAGCAAAAATTTTATTTTATTAAGTGCTTTTGTTCCTGAATCTAAAGTTGAAAGTATAAAGAATTCAGTAGAAAAAGTTTCAGAAAGTGCTTTGATATACTTTGAAGATGACAATGAAATTCCTTCAAAATTTAAGATACCAACAAAGTTAAAAAATAATTTTATTTTAAGACCTTTTGAGGCTTTGGTAAAGATGTATTCAATTCCAGATTATAAGGAAACAGATCCGACGCCGTTTTTTGCAATAACATATTTGCTTTTGTTTGGAATGATGTTTGGAGATGTAGGACAGGGTTTGATTTTTGTAATCGCTGGAATGTTATTTTCAAAAAAGCTTGGTGTTATTGCTAAAATTATTCAAAGAATTGGATTTTCATCAATGTTTTTCGGATTTGTATATGGAAGTGTTTTTGGAATTGAAGAATTAATTCCAGCTTTAATTATAAGGCCGATGAATGATATTAACACAATACTTGTCGCAACAATTGGACTTGGTATTTTAATGATATTAATTGCATATTTTATCAATTTTAGAAACTTAAAGATGAGAAAAGAATTTGGAAAATTATTTTTTGATAAAAATGGATTATCAGGATTTTTATTCTATATCTCATTTATAGTAATTGTTTTAAATACTGTTTTGTTGAAAAAGTATGTAAGTGTAAATGTATCTTCAATGATTACAATAGTAAGCGTTGTAATTTTGGTTGTAACTTCAACATTGATGTTTATGAAACCTAAACTTGTTCCGATGATTAGTAAAACAGAGGAAAAGGAAGAATTTTCTCCTGTTGAAAGTGGTTTTGAAATGTTTGAAACTGTTATGGGATTCTTTTCAAATACTCTTTCTTTTATAAGAGTTGGAGCTTTTGCGATTAATCACGTTGGACTTTTTATGGCGTTTCATGCTTTAGGACAAATGCTAGGTTCAAGTTTTGGAAATATATTTATGATTGTTTTAGGAAATATATTTATTGTTTGTCTTGAAGGACTTATAGTTTTCATTCAAGCAATAAGATTGGAATATTATGAATTATTCAGTAAATATTTTAATGGCGAAGGAATAAATTATGAACCATTAAAAGTAGAATTAAAAGAAGAAATTTAGGAGGAAAATTATGAAAATTACTTTATTATTAATAACATTAGGAATAGGAACAACTATTTTAACAGGTATATCTTATTTAAGAAAAGGAAAGAAAACAACAAAATCAGGATTAAAAAAGGCAATAGCGATTAATGTTTTTTCAATTTTAGCTTTATTTTTAATGGGACTTATTCCAGATATAGCATTTGCAGCAGAAACTACACAAAGCACATCAAGTTCAGCGAGTGGAATGGGATATTTAGCAGCTGCCTTATCAACTGGTCTTGCAGCAATTGGTACTGGAATAGGTGTTGGTCAAGCAGGTTCAGCAGCAATTGGTGCAGTTTCAGAAGATTCTTCAATTTTAGGTAAAACACTTATTATTCTTGGACTTGCAGAAGGTATTGCAATTTACGGACTTATAATTTCAATTATGATTTTACAAAGAGTTTAGGAGAATTCTATGATAAGTTATCTTATATCTGATAATACAGATACACTTGTAGGAATGAGATTAGCTGGTATAACTGGAGTTGTTTTAAAGACTAGAGAAGAGGCTTTGGAAGAATTTAATGATTGTCTAAATAATAAGGAAATTGGAATTTTAATTTTAACTGAAAATATTTTTAACCTTATTAGCGAAGAAGTTATGGAAGTTAAATTAAAAAATACTTTTCCACTTATAGTTGAGATACCGGATAGAACAGGTTTGAAAAGAGATCCAAATTTCATTACAAACTATATAAACGAATCAATAGGAATTAATATTTAAGGAGAAATCTTATGATAACAATTGAAGATAAGATAGAGTCATTTAAAAGAATACTAAATGAAGAAATTGATGAAAAGTATGATGAAGAGTTGAAAAAAATTGCTTCTGAAACTGAAAGATTAATTACAGAATACAAAGCTAAAAAATATGAAGAAATTGAAAAATTAAAGAGAGACTATAGAACAAAATTTGAAAATAAATCAGATAAAATTCGTTCAAAAACTTTAAAAGAAGGACAAGATATCATTTTAAATACGAATAAAGAAATATATGATGAATTTTTTAAAGCCCTTAAAGAAGAATTGAATAATTCATATATGACTGATAAAGGTGTATCATATTTAAAAAATACTTTAAAAAATGTAAAATCAGAAATAAATTCTAATGATATTGTTTATGTTTATGAAAAAAGTTTTGAAAGAGATAAGGAAATAATAAAAAATGTCTTAGGAGATGTCAAGGTTGAAAAAAGTCTTGATATAAAAGTTGGAGGTTTTGAAATAGAAAATTCGGAAAGAACTTATAGATTAAACTATTCTCTTGATTTTCTATTAACAACAAAATACCAAAAGATTTTAGCAAAGTTAAAAAAAGAAATTGGAATAAACAATTAATTAATAATTGTAATGAGGAGAAAGGTAATGCGTAATATACCTAAAATAATTGATATAAATGGTCCTGTTGTTAAAGCAGACAGTATGGGAATTTACAAAGTTAGAGATATGGTTTTGGTTGGAGATAAAAAGCTAATCGGAGAAATCATATCTATTGACGAAGATGTGGCGACTATACAAGTTTACGAAGAAACACAAGGACTAAAAGTTGGAGAAACTATAGAAAGTACAAATGTTCCACTATCAGTAACATTAGGTCCAGGAATTATAGGAAATATATTTGATGGTATTCAAAGACCGCTTGAAAAAATATATTCAATGACAGGAGAATTTATTGCAGAAGGAATAGGTCTTGTGTCTATTGATAAAGAAAAACAATGGGATGTTGAAATGCTTGTTAAAGTTGGTGATAAATTATCTGCGGGAGAAATTTTTGCAACAACTCAAGAAACAAGTTTTATAGAACATAAAATTTTAGTTCCACCAACTGTCAGTGGTGAAGTAATTGAAGCTTTACCATCAGGGAAATATAATTTAGAAACTGATTTAGTAACAATAAAAGATGAAGATGGAAAAATTCATAATTTAAAAATGTATCATCAATGGCCTGTAAGAATACCACGTCCAATAGATGTGAGAATGCCAATTTCAAGACCTTTAGTAACAGGGCAAAGAGTACTTGATGTTTTCTTTCCAATAGCAAAAGGAGGAACTTCAGCACTTCCGGGTGGATTTGGTACAGGAAAAACTATGACTCAACATCAACTTGCAAAATGGTCTGATGCTGATATTATAGTTTATATCGGCTGTGGGGAACGTGGTAATGAAATGACAGATGTTCTTGAAGAATTTCCAAAGTTAATTGACCCAAGAACTTCAAAACCGCTTATGGAAAGAACAATTTTAATAGCAAATACTTCAAATATGCCAGTTGCTGCCCGTGAAGCTTCAATCTATACTGGAATAACTATTGCAGAGTATTATAGAGATATGGGTTACCATGTTGCAATAATGGCTGACTCAACTTCAAGATGGGCAGAAGCGTTAAGAGAAATTTCTGGAAGACTTGAAGAAATGCCTGCAGAAGAAGGATATCCAGCATATCTTCCTTCAAGAATTGCACAATTTTATGAAAGAGCAGGTTATGTTGAAACTCTTTCCAAAAGAGAGGGTTCAATTACAGTAATTGGTGCAGTTTCTCCACCGGGTGGAGATTTCTCTGAACCGGTAACTGAAAATACTAAAAGATTTGTTTCAGCTTTTATAGGTTTGGATAAGAATTTAGCATATATAAGACACTATCCTGCTGTAAACTATCTTACAAGTTATAGTGGATATACTACATTGATTAAAGAATATTATGACGAAAATGTATCTCCTGAACTTTTGAAATTAAGAGCAAAGATGATGGAACTTCTTTCAGAGGATAATAAATTGAACCAAATTGTTCAATTGGTTGGAGAGGATGTTTTACCAAATGATCAAAGAATTGTTATAGAAATAGCTAAAGTTTTAAAAAAGGGATTTTTACAACAAAATGCAATGCATGAAACAGACAGTTATGTTCCTTTAAAAAAACAATTTGAAATGTTAAAAGTAATAGATAATTTATATATGAATTGTACTTTAGCTGTAAAACAACAAGTTGCCCTTACTCGTATAAAAAATGATGATTTATTTGAAGAAGTTATTAAGATGAAATATAATATTCCAAATGAAAACTATGATGAAGCATTTGAAAAGTTAAATGCAAAAATCAATAGCTATTATACTGCTTTGATAGACGAAAATCAGGGAGAGTAGGTGATAATTATGCAAAGACAATATTTAAAACTAGAAAAAATAGATGGACCTTTGATTGTGCTTAAAGGTGTAGATAATGTCAGCTATGATGAAATGATGGATATAGTAATAGATGGAAGTGAAAGAAGAAGAGCCAAGGTTGTTAGAATTCAAGGAGATAAGGTAATTGCTCAAGTTTTTGAAGGAACAACTGGAATTTCAACACAAAATTCTGCTGTTACTTTTACAGGAACTCCACTTGAAATTTGTCTTAGTAAAGATATTTTAGGAAGAACTTTTAATGGTGTAGGAGAACCAATTGACAATGGAGATTATATTATTTCAGAGAAAAAATATAATGTAAATGGAAGACCTATGAATCCCGTTGCAAGAGAATATCCAAGAGATTATTTGGAAACTGGAATTTCTGCAATTGATACTCTTACTACTTTAATTAGAGGACAAAAGCTTCCAATATTTTCGTCAAATGGTTTGACACATAATGCATTGGCAGCTCAAATAGTTAGACAATCTAAATTAAAAAATTCTGATGATAAATTTGCAATAGTATTCGCAGGAATGGGAATTAAATATGATGATTATGAGTTCTTTAAAAGTGCATTTGAAGAATCAGGAGCATCTTCCAGAGTTGTTTCATATATAAATCTTGCTGATGCACCAATTGTTGAAAGAATTTCAACACCTAGAACTGCATTAACTGCTGCAGAATATCTTGCCTTTGAAGAAGGAATGCATATTTTAGTAGTTATGACTGATATTACAAGTTATGCAGAGGCTTTAAGAGAAATTTCTTCTGCGAGAGAAGAAGTTCCTAGTAGAAAGGGATACCCTGGATATTTGTATTCAGATCTTTCTACCTTATATGAAAGAGCCGGAATGGTAAAGGGAAAGAAAGGTTCAATTACATTAATTCCTATTTTAACAATGCCGAATGACGATATAACACATCCAATCCCTGACCTTACAGGTTTTATTACTGAAGGACAAATAGTTTTATCAAGGGAATTATTTCAAAAAAATATTTATCCACCTGTTAATATCTTGCCTTCACTATCAAGACTTATGAAAGACGGTATTGGAGATGGTTATACAAGAGAAGATCACGATCAGGTACAATCTCAGTTATTTGCCCTTTACTCAAAGGTTATAGAAGTTCGTTCACTATCACAAATAATTGGGGAAGATGATTTAACAGAAATAGATAAAATTTATATGGAATTCGGTAGGGAGTTTGAACAAAACTTTTTAAGTCAAGATTTTGATGAGTCCAGAACTATTGAGGAATCACTTGATATTGCTTGGGATTTATTCAAACTATTTCCTAAAATTGAACTAGACAGATTGGAAAGTAAATATATAGAAAAATATGGAAGGTGGTAATATGATTCAAAATATTGCTCCTACAAAGTCAAATCTATTAAAAATCAAACAGGATTTAAAATTATCTAAGGTAGGCTATAATCTAATAGATAAAAAAAGAACTGTACTAATAAAAGAAATGATGCAACAAATTGAAAAGGCAAAAGAAATTCAAGAAGATGTAAAAGTACTATTTGAAAAGGCATATTCAACATTAGAAGAAGCAAATATAACTATGGGAGTTATGAATGTACAAGACATCTCCTTATCAATAGATAAGTCAGAAAATTTTGCAATTTCTTATAAATCCATTATGGGACTTGATGTTCCAAGTGTAAAATACGAGCATGGAACTTTAAGACCACATTATGGAATGTATATGACAAGTCCAGCAATTGATGAGGCTATAAAAATGTTTCAAAAAATCAAAAGACTTGTATATAGACTTGCGGAGACTGAAAATACAGTTTATAAATTGTCTATAGAAATAAAAAAGAATCAAAAAAGAGCAAATGCTTTAGATAAAATTCAAATTCCTAATCTTGAAGAAACGGAAAAGTATATTTCAGAAGTTCTTGAGGAAAAAGAAAGAGAAGATTTTTATAGATTAAAAAAGATTAAAAAAAAGAAAAATGCGTAATGTTAAGGAGCAAATGCTCCTTTTTTTCTTGCTAATATATGTTTAATGTGTTAAAATACTTTTATAGATTAATAGTAAAAGGTGAAGTTATGAAAAGATTAATTAATATATTCTTTAATGACAATATAAAGTCATTAGAGGCATTCATAAAAACGAAGGAACTATTTGAAAAAAGAGGTTTTGAAGTTTCTGAAACTTTTAAAGAAGAAGCTGAATTGAGTATTTGCATAGGTGGAGACGGTGCTTTCTTAAGAGGAGTTCATAATTCCGATTTTCCAAAAGTTCCTTTTGTCGGAATAAATACCGGAACACTTGGTTTTTTTCAAGAAATTAGTTTTGATAAAATAGAAAAATTTATAGACGATTATATAGATGGAAAATATATTGTTGAAAAAATTAGATTACTGGAGTGTACTTTAAAGACAAACGATATTATATTTTCGAATAAATGTTTAAATGATTTTGTTATTAAATCAAACAGTTCAGAAATAATTCATTTAGATGTTTATATAGATGATAATCATCTTGAAACATTTGCAGGAGATGGTTTAATAATCTCAACACCTTCAGGAAGTACTGCTTATAATATGTCTGCAGGAGGAAGTATTATGTATCCAACTTTGAGAGGTTTTCAATTAACTCCTTTGGCTCCTATATTTTCTAAAGTATATAGGACGATTTCAAATTCATTGGTGATTCCTGATATATCAACCTTAAAAATAGTTCCGTTGGAAAATCAACACAAAAAAATTAGTTTTGTTGCAGATGGGATTGAAAAAGACTATACAGATGTATCATACTTTGAATTTAAAAAATCAAGGTTTAAATTGTATAAATTAGTATTCAATGAAAACTGGTACTGGATAAATATGAAAGATAAGTTCTTATAAGAAAATCTTATAATAGACTTTATATCTATAGAAAATTAATATAAATAAAATGTTGAAATATTCTTTAAATATGTTATAATGGAATTAGATATAAAGCTTAAATAAATAAAAATATTATATGATTATATAATAATGAGTTTATTTAGTTGCTTTTTCATATAATGTTCCGATATAAAACAGAGAAGATGAGCCATTTTAAGCTTGTCTTTTTTGTTATCTAAAAAAATTAGAAGGAGAAAATTTATGGAAATGAGAAGAAAGGATAGAGAACTAAGTATAGAAGAGGGAAAAGAATTACTAAAAAACGGAGAATATGGAATTCTTTCAACATCTGATAACTGTAATCAACCTTATGGAATACCATTGAGTTATACATATTGTAATGATGTTATATACATTCATTGTACAAACCAAGGTGGACATAAATTAAAAAATATAGAAGAAAATTCTGATTCTGAAAGTAAATTATCTGAAAATAACCTTGAGAAAAGTGAAAAAACAAAAAAAAAGCCTAAGTTAAAACCATTAAAAGATAGACTGGCAACTCCTAAAAAGGGATTTTTTGGTAAATTGAAGGAAATGCTTTTAGGGAAAACAATAGATGATGATTTATATGAAGATTTGGAGGAATTGCTGATTCAATCGGATATTGGGATGAATATGACAATGCAGCTTGTGGGAGAACTCGAAAAGTCAGTTTCACGAAAAAAACTTAAAACATCAGAACAAATTTATGATGAATTAAAGGAATTGTTAAAGGCTAAACTTGTTTATAATGATGAAAACAATACAAAATTGAAATTACATGAGGGAAAGCTGAACATTCTTTTGATTGTCGGTGTAAATGGAGTTGGAAAGACTACATCCATTGGGAAAATAGCGAAAAAACTGAAGGATAGCGGGAAAAAGGTTATTATTGGGGCTGGAGATACATTTAGGGCGGCTGCGATTGAGCAAGTTGAGGAATGGGGGAGACGGACTGGCGTGGAAGTTATAAAGCAGGCACACGGAAGTGATCCTGCTGCCGTAATTTTTGATACTGTGAAAACTGCTAAAAATCGTGGATTTGATGTGGCGATACTGGATACGGCTGGAAGACTTCACAATAAACGTGATTTGATGAAAGAGCTTGAAAAAATAAATAAAATTATACGTGAGCAGTCTGGAGAAACAGACTTTGAAACGTTGCTTGTAATTGACAGCACGACTGGGCAAAATGGGCTGGAGCAAGCTAGAATATTCAATGAAATTGTAGATTTGACAGGAATTATTTTGACAAAATTTGATGGAACAGCAAAAGGTGGAATTATTTTCCCAATTACAGAAGAGCTGAAAAAACCGATTAAATTTATAGGTGTTGGAGAAGGAATTGAGGATTTACGGGAATTTGATACAAAGGAATTTGTTGAAGCTATGTTTGATTAATAAAAAAATTGAGAAAGGAAAATGAATTTATGAATACATTGACAAATGAATTGAAGGAAAAGGCTAAAAAATTAAACAAAACTATTATTTTACCTGAAACAGAAGATGAAAGAGTTTTGCGGGCAACTGAGAAAATTATTAACGAAGGAATTGCAAAAATTGCTTTAGTTGGAAATGAAAAGGAAATAAAAGAAAGAGCGGCTAAAATTGGTGTTTCGTTGGAGGGCGCAATATTTTACAATCCTGATTCTTGTGCAACAATTGATGCTATGTCGGAACTTTTGAAAAAAAGAAGAGAAAAAAAGGGAATGACATTTGAAACTGCAAAAGCGATACTTATGTCAGATCCAAGATATTTTGCAGCAATGCTTGTACATCAAGGCAGAGTTGATGGAATGGTGGCAGGTTCATCTTCTCCAACAGCACACGTTTTAAGAGCGGCAATTCACGTAATTGGACCAAGACAAGGACTAAAGACAGTATCAAGTTCTTTTGTCATGATAACAAATACGCCTGAATTTGGAGATAATGGAACATTTGTATATTCAGATGGTGGAGTAATCCCTGATCCTACAGCAATGCAGCTAGCCGATATTGCAATTTCTGCAGCTGAAAAAGCTAGATTTACTGCTGGAATAAAAGAACCTAAAGTGGCATTTTTATCATTTTCCACAAAGGGAAGTGCAGATGGAGTGTCTGTAAGCAAAGTTAGGGAAGCAATTGAAATCTTGAAAGTTAGAAACGTTGATTTCGACTTTGATGGGGAATTACAATTGGATGCGGCAATTGTGCCAGAAGTGGCTGCTGCAAAAGCTCCCAACTCAAAAGTGGCAGGACAGGCGAATGTATTAATTTTCCCTGATTTGGATTCAGGAAATATTGGTTATAAATTAACACAAAGATTGGCAAAGGCAAAGGCATTGGGACCATTGATTCAAGGGTTGGCAAGACCAGTTCACGATTTGTCGAGAGGATGCAGCGTGGAAGATATTGTGGAAGTTGTGGCAATTACGGCTGTGGAATCTGAAATGTAAAAAATTATTAAAATTAAATTTATACTATTGAAATTAAAAGATTTGTAGTCAATTGTAAAAGAAAAATCATTACAAAGTTAAGCAGTAACATACTTAATATTAACAAAGGGTCAAGACCCCTTATCAAAAAAATAAAAGTAAAAACATAAATTTGGAGGAGAAAATGAAAGTTTTAGTAATAAATTGTGGAAGTTCATCTGCGAAATTTGAACTTATTGATATGACTAATGAACAGTCGTTAGCTAAGGGAAATTGTGAGAGGATAGGAATTGCAAATCCAATTTTCAGTTATAAAAATTTAATAACTGGAGAAAAAATTAGTGAATTGGAAACTCCTATGGAAAATCATACAGTTGCGGTAGAATTGATATTGAAGACGCTTCAAGATGAAAAAATTGGAGTAATAGCAAGCACAGATGAAATTGATGCGATAGGGCATAGAATTGTCCACGGTGGAGAATATTATGAAAAATCTGTACTTGTCGATGATGAAGTTATAAAAAATCTTGAAGAAATCGCACCGCTTGCACCACTACACAATCCAGCCCATATAATGGGAATAAAAGTTATTCAAAAATTACTTCCTGGAAAGAAAAATGTAGTTGTATTTGATACTGCATTCCATCAAACAATGCCAGCAAAGGCATATATGTATCCTTACCCTTATGAAGACTATACAGAATTAAAAGTTAGAAAGTATGGTTTCCACGGGACTTCTCACAGATATGTAAGTGGAGTGGCACAAGAAATGCTAGGTAAAAAAGATTCTAAAATTATAGTTTGCCATCTTGGAAATGGAGCGAGTATTTCAGCAGTTCAAAATGGTAAAGTTGTAGACACGTCAATGGGAATGACACCGCTTGCAGGAGTTATGATGGGAACTAGAACTGGAGATGTAGATCCTGCCTCTGTTATTTATATTATGAGAAAAAGAGGATTATCTTTGGATGAAATGAATAATAGAATGAATAAGAAATCTGGAATTTTAGGAATGATTGGAACTAGTTCGGATTTCCGTGATTTAGATGCGGCTAAAAAGGCTGGAGATGAAAAGGCTATTTTAGCTTATGACATGTTCTGCTACAGAATACAGCTTTATATCGGAGCTTATGTTGCGGCAATGAACGGTGTTGATGCTATTGCCTTTACTGGTGGAATTGGAGAAAATTCTGTTGGGGCTAAAAAACAAATTTGTGAAGGGCTTTCATTTTTTGGAGTCGAGCTGGATGAAGAAAAAAATGCAAAAAGATTACCAGGAAATGTAGAATTGTCTACAGAAAATTCAAAAGTTAAAATTTACAAGATTGAAACAGCTGAAGAACTTGTAATTGCAAGAGATACTTATGAATTGACAAAATAAATACTGCATTAATAAAATTTTTGTAAAGTTATAATTTTCAATAAATTGCGAGATAAGAGATTAGAACTGTTCGACAGCTATGCAAACTTAGAATTTAGTGAAATAGATATATTGAAGCAAGGGGTCTTCCCCTTTTGTATAGGAAAAAATCGAACATTTCTACTGTGAAAATTGAATAAGTAAAGAGAAAGAGGGAAATATGTCAACATTAAATATAATTTATTATACAGGTACTGGAAATACTGAAGAAATGGCAAAATATATTGGTGAAGGTGCAGAAAGTGCTGGATCTAATGTAAAACTTATAAATGTGGAAGAGGCTGATGAGAGTGCAGTAGATGCTGACTTTATTGCATTTGGATCGCCTGCAGTTGGAGCAGAGGAAATTGCACCGGAAATGGTGGAATTTTTTGAAGGAATAAAGGATAAAATCATTGGTAAAACAGTTGGGCTATTTGGTTCTTATGATTGGGGACAAGGTGGCTGGATGGAAACTTGGCGTGAGGAAATTATAAATGAAGGGCTTTCTGTCGTGAATGACGGGCTTATTATTCATTTGGCTGTTGATGATGATGAAAAAATTGAAAAATGCAAGGAATATGGAAAAGCAATAGTTGGTTAAATAACAAGGGTTAAAAGTTCCCTTGATACTGATAGATTAGTTATCTATTAAAAAATGGAGGAAAAATTGGAAAATTTGTTAATCCAGCTTGCCATAATGGTTTTTGTTGGAATACTTATAGGATGGTTTACAAATTATTTGGCTATAAAATTGTTATTTAGGCCCTATAAGGAAGTAAACTTCCTATTTTTCAAAATACAGGGATTAATTCCCAAAAATAGAGATAAAATTTCAGAAAATATAGCGGAAACGATAGAAAAGGAGCTTATTTCAGTAAAATATATTACTGAAAAGCTAAAAGATAGCGATGTTATAAATGATGAAGTTTTGGATAAACTATTGGACAAAATTATAGGAGAAAAGCTGAAAAAAAGCATATTAGAAAAAAATCCGCTATTAAAAATGTTTTTAAATGATTCAGTAATTGAAAAAATAAAAGCGTATTTTAAAAAGGCAATTTTAGAAAATAAAGAGGAAATAGTGGAGGAAATTTTAAAAATTGCAGAAGACAAAATTGATTTTAAGGAAATCATGCTTGAAAAAATGAAAAATTTCTCGTTAGAAGAAATGGAAAAAATAATTTTGTCTGTGTCTAAGAATGAATTAAAGCATATTGAAATTATTGGTGGAGTATTGGGAGGGATAATCGCATTATTTCAGTTTTTTATAATGTTATTATTAAAACAGATATAAAATAATATTTTAAATAAAAACAATTAGACTAGAGGATTTAAAGAATTATTGAGGAGAAAAAATGAATGAAGAAAGAATATTGGAACCTAAGGAATTAGGGGAGGACAATATTCAAAGAAGTTTAAGGCCAAAAACTTTTAAGGAATATATTGGCCAGCAGGATTTGAAAGAGAAAATGAATATATTTATAAAGGCTGCTAAAATGAGAAATGAGTCGCTTGATCATATTTTATTATATGGGCCTCCAGGACTGGGAAAAACTACACTTGCAGGAGTTATTGCCACAGAAATGGGAGTGAATTTGAAAGTAACGACTGGGCCTGTGTTGGAAAAAGCAGGGGATTTAGCGGCTATTTTGACGTCTTTGGAAGAAAATGATATTTTATTT
>ERZ773263.159-NODE-159-length-50259-cov-3.764501_pt1 | contig 50259 bp, 48 predicted proteins | sample MGYA00511076_ERZ773263 | MGnify/ENA primary metagenome ERZ773263 (study PRJEB29015, sample SAMEA2738155) | human oral metagenome | biome: human oral; feature: human-associated habitat; material: saliva | place: China | collected 2195 ... | reverse complement strand
GCGGGCGGTGAGTCGGACGGCGTCGGCAAGCGCGGCACGGCTGGGCCTAGAGGTGGCATCGGGGTCGCGAATCCAGGCTTCAACAGCAAGGACGGCGGCGCGGGTCGCGGCGGGATCAGCTGAGGTTTTCACAAAGAGCTACTCTAGTATTTCTGTGATTCAGGGGGTTTGTATGCTGATTTTATGCCTACTCTTTCCCCTGAAGTTACACTGCGTTTTCTTGCTGCACCCACGGATGTGTTGATGGCCGGGAGTCACGGCGTCAACGGTGGGCGCGTGTTGGAGTGGATCGACAAAGCGGCGTATGCATGCGCAGTGGGCTGGTCGGGAACGTATTGTGTGACGGCATATGTGGGGCATATTCATTTCACTCGACCGATCCCGTCGGGGCACATGGTGGAGGTGCGCTCGCGGATTGCCATGACGGGCCGGTCGTCGATGCACATTGTCAATGAGGTGCTTTCTGCGGATCCTCGCGAGGGTGTATTTACCCGCGCCTGCGACTGCCTGGTGATTTTCGTTGCCAAAGACACCAAAACCGGCAAGGCCCAACCGGTGCCCACGTTTGAACCCCGCACTGAAGAGGAACTGCGCGTGCATGACGCAGCTATGTCTCGTATTGAGCTGCGGCGCGCCATCGAGGCGGAGATGGACAAGCAAACTTACGACGGCCCGTCGGAAGCCCCACGCATGATCACGCGGTTTTTGGCCAAACCCATGGACGTGAACTGGGGCGGCAAGGTCCACGGTGGCACAGCAATGGAATGGATCGACGAAGCCGCCTCCGCCTGCACGATGGAATGGTCAGGGGAAAACACCGTGGCCGTGTACGCCGGCGGTATTCGCTTCTACCGACCCATCCAGATTGGCGACCTCATTGAGGTTGATGCCCGCCTCCTGCGTACCGACGCCCGCTCCATGCAGGTAGTCGTCCATGTCCGCTCTGGGGACCCGCGCAGCGGGCGGAACGCCTTGGAAAACGCCATCCACGCCACCATCACGTATGTGGGCGTGGACCTTGATGGGGTGCCATTGCCTGCCCGACCGTTCGTGCCACGCACCACGGAAGACATTCGCCTAGCAGAGCATGCTTTAACGCTACGAGACTTGCGGGCAGAGTACGCGCCGAAGCCATTGATCAAACCGCTCATCGGTCGAAGGAGTTAGGGAAGCTAGAGAAGTTAGCTCCCCCTCACTTCCGCAGGAAATTGGCCTTTTTTAAGGTTTATGAGATGATTCTTTGCTAATTAGACAAGATTTTTCTTATCTTTAACTTAAGGAGTGTTCATCTCATGAAACCTCGTTTCGGTCGTGGTTACGGACTCCTGGCAGCGGCTGTTGCCACATCCATCCTGCTGTCCGGCACCACCCCCGCCGTCGCCATCCCCAACCCCGCACCGGCGGCCGACCACATCGCCCCTGCAGACCCGAAAGTTCCCACCAACAAAAAAGAACGAGTACTCCTGGGCATCGCAGCCGCGCAGGACGTAGCCACCGCTGCACAGGAAGTACGCGACGCCCACAATGCCCTCAGCAAAGCCGAATCCGCTGATGGACTCAGCTACGGCGAGGCGGGCACACAGTTCAACAAGAGCGCAGAGACCCTCAACGCCAATGTGTCCAATCTCAACCTGCCCAAGATCGGCGAGCCAGGCGGCCCAGTAGCACTGGACACCCTCGGCAACATCCCCGCCATCGCTGAGGAGCACCGCCCTTTCACCAGCGAAAAAGCGCTCACCGACTTCGATAACAAACTTGATGAAGCCTACCACCGCTCCAGCGACGACAAACACAACACTGTGGTTGACGCCAACAACAAAATCCTCGCCGCACAAAAACAGATGAAAGCCACCCTTGATGGCTATTACGCAGCGATTGCAGAGGCAGAAAAAGCCGTTGCTGCGGCGCAGGAAAAATACGACATTGCGCACTCCCGCCTAGACAAGAACAACACGCGAGAAGTGCTGAAAGACTACAAAACCGAAGCACTCGCCCAGATTGATGGCGAGCTGAAGAAACTCAACGGCAGAAAGCCCTCCCCGGCTGTCGACGCCGCCCGCGCCGCCCTGAACGATGCAAAGGCAAAGTTCAACGCCATCCCCGACGGCCTCCCCAGCGACAACAAAGATGCTGTCACGGCTGCTATCGCTGCGCTTGACGCTGCTCTCAAGGCTGTTCCTGCTGATAAACCTTCAGAAAAGCCCGGCCAGAAGCCTGCTAAGAAGCCCGGCGGCAGCAGCCCCTTCGACTTCCTCACCAGCATCTTCAAAGCCATCGGCAACTTCTTCACTGGCATCCTTGGCAAGGGTCTGAGCAGCTAGTCTGCACCCCCTGGACGGTGTGGCGGCTGCAGTCAGACCATCAGGAATTGAACGATGTTTATGCAAGATAAGTCCATCGTGGGGTTCGAAAACGAGGTGTTTTTGTACCTGGCAATAGACCTATCTGACCAGGGGATGTTACGGTCCATTAAACTGCCGTTTCCCCTGGGCGGGCCAAAACCACGTGCATGAAAGTTTACCTATGCCCAAGCTCAAAAAACAGCATTTTTCGTGCTCAGAGATAAGCAAACTTTACGTAAGCCCCTCTACTCCACCACGGAGTTCGCGCCCACGGCATGCCCAAAAATCTCGGGCAGGGTGCCAGCCCACGCTTCGCGGAGTTCGGCAACGGGAACGTCAAACTGTCCAGCAACACGAAGCTGTTTGTCGGCATTGGTCCGCCCTAGCTTCACGCAGGGAATACCCAGTTCACGGGCGCGTGCCTCCAGCGCCGCACCATCGGTGGTGGCCACAACCGCGCGGGAAGCGGATTCGGAGAACAGCGCCACAAACGGGTCCTCATGAACAGCCGCCACATCAATGTCCACGCCGACCCCGTCGCCGGAGGTCATGGCCAGCTCGGCTACCGCTTGCGCTAGGCCGCCCTCAGAGACATCATGCGCAGCGGTGACCACGCGCGGGCCGGTAAACAATTCCACCAGTTTCTGCTCATTAGCTAGATCAACAGCAGGCGGCATTCCGTTCAAGCCGCCGCCGGAGACCTGCTGCCAGATGGAACCGCCGAGCTCGTCGAAGGTGGCACCCAGAACGTAGAGGTCCTCGGGCCCGTCCACGGTGCCGAGGGTGTGGCCAATGCGTTCCGCGACGTCGTCAATCACCCCCAGCACACCCACCACGGGCGTGGGGAGGATGGGTTCCGTGCCGGTCTGGTTATAGAAGGACACATTGCCGCCTGACACCGGAATGCCCAGTTCAGCACAGCCGTCGGCAAGCCCGTGCACAGCCTCACGGAACTGCCACATCACGTCCGGGTTCTCCGGCGAACCGAAGTTCAGGCAGTTGGTCACCGCGACAGGTGTGGCACCGGTGACAGCAACATTCCGGTACGCCTCCGCCAAGGCCAACCGCGCGCCCGTGTTGGGATCGAGCTTGGTGTAGCGTCCCGAGGCGTCGGCAGACACGGCGACACCGCGGCCGGTGGTTTCGTCAATACGCAGCACACCGGCGTCAGAGTTCTGCGCCAACACCGTGTTACCGCGCACATAGCGGTCGTACTGCTCGGTAATAAACGCACGCGAACACAGGGCCGACGAACTCACCATGCGCAGAAGCGCCTGTCGCAGGTCAGAGGGCTTTTCGACGCCCTTGAACTGCTGTAGTTCATCCTGCCACGCGGGCCGTGCCCAGGGACGCTCGTACACCGGACCCTGATGGGCGATGGTGTGCGCCGGGGCGTCAACAACCACCTCGCCGCGGTGGGTAATCACCAGGTGATCGTTGTCCGTGACCTCGCCAATCTCCGCGCAGGTGACATCCCAGTGGGCGCAAATCTCCGTGAACTTTTCCACATTGTCCGGGGTGACCACGGCACACATGCGCTCCTGCGACTCCGAGGCCAGGATCTCGGCGGCCGTCATGTTCTCCGCGCGCAGCGGCACCATATCCAGGTTCACCAACATGCCACCGTCACCAGCGGCGGCGAGTTCCGACGTCGCGCAGGACAAGCCTGCGCCGCCAAGATCCTGGATGCCCACCACAACACCAGCCTTGTACAGGTCAAGGCAGCACTCAATGAGCACCTTCTCCGCAAACGGATCTCCCACCTGCACGGCGGGCAGCTTACGCTCAGCGCCCTCCTCAAACGTGTCCGAGGCCAACACCGACACACCGCCGATGCCATCCAGACCAGTGCGGGAACCAAAAAGCATCACCTTATTGCCCAAGCCAGAGGCAAACGCCAGCTTCAGATCCTCCACCTTCAACGTGCCCACGCACAGCGCATTGACCAGTGGATTCCCGGCGTAGGATTCATCAAAAACGGTTTCACCGCCGATGTTCGGCAGGCCCAGGCAGTTGCCATAACCGCCCACACCATCAACCACACCCGGCAGCACACGCTTGGTATCCGGGGCGTCGGCAGGGCCGAAACGCAGCTGATCCATCACCGCTACCGGCCGAGCACCCATCGCCATGATGTCACGCACAATGCCGCCCACACCCGTGGCGGCACCCTGATGTGGTTCCACATACGACGGGTGATTATGAGACTCCACGCGGAACGTCACCGCATGACCATCCCCAATATCGACCACACCGGCGTTTTCACCAATACCCGCCAGAATCTTTTCATTCATCTCTGGGGTGGTGGTTTCACCGAAATAACGCAAATGCACTTTAGAAGACTTATAGGAGCAGTGCTCCGACCACATCACGGAATACATAGCTAATTCCGCGTCGGTGGGACGACGGCCAAGAATATCCTTGATCCGCGCGTACTCGTCATCCTTCAAACCCAAGCTTGCATACGGCTGTTCCGCATCCGGGTCTGCCTGAGCGGCGGGAACAGTGTCATTGAAAGGAGCATTCATGTCAGTACAAACTTCCCAATCACAATCAGGCAGCAAACGTGCCAACGGCGGACAAGAACAACTGCAGGCCGTCCGTAGACGGCCCAGTCAACAGGTCAATAGCGTGCTCCGGGTGCGGCATCAAACCAACAACCCGCTGGTTTTCCGAACAAATACCGGCGATAGCATTCATGGAACCATTGAAATTATCGGTGTAGCGGAACAGCACGCGGCCCTCGCCCTCCAGCATTGCGATGGTCTCCGCAGATGCCTGGAAACGTCCTTCCCCATGCTTGGAGGGAATAAGAATATCCTGCCCTTTATCCAGAGTATTCGTCCAGGCAGTGGTGTTATTCTCCACCGTCAAAAACGTATCCACGCAATGGAAATGCAGGCCCTCGTTACGGGTCAGCGCGCCGGGAAGAAGCTTGGACTCAGTGAGAATCTGGAATCCGTTACAAATACCCAGAACCGGCATGCCCTTGTGCGCGGCGTCGATAACTGAACGCATCACCGGGGCTAAAGCGGAAATCGCGCCGGAACGCAAATAGTCCCCATACGAAAAACCGCCCGGGACAACTACCGCATCGACACCTTTCAGGTCGTCATCGGCGTGCCACAGGCTCACAGCATCCGCGCCCGCATACCGAACCGCACGGGCGGCATCAACATCATCCAACGTTCCGGGGAATGTGATGACCCCAATCTTTGCCGTCACTGGGCCACCTCGACACCAACAACCTCATAATCTTCGATCACGGTGTTCGCCAACAGGACCTCAGCAATTTTCTCCAGGTCAGCCGCCGTCACTGACTCATCAACCTCAAGTTCAAAGCGTTTCCCCTGACGAACATCTGACACCCCCTCAACCCCGATAAGGTCCAGGGCACGTACCACTGCTTTCCCCTGCGGATCAAGGATCTCTGCCTTTGGCATCACGTTCACAACTACACGGGCCACGATTTTATAGCTCCTATCCAGCACTAATCAGCCACCGCTGATGAATGACCTACAGTCGCCCATCAGCTTACAGCGTCGCCAACTTTTGACATACCTTTTGCACATAGCGTGGGCTGGGTAGCACACATTCGGGAGGCACGGCGTCGATAAGCGGTTGGCTAGCGGCTGACCACGCCCGCGTTCTCTCCCAGCGCAAGCAGCACCAGATACTGCGTAAATGCCGCACCAATGAGCGCATAAAACACCACAACAACCCCCAGTTGAGAACCCGCTACCGCAAACACCAACAATGGTGACAATGTGAAAATAACCCCCACAATTGTGCGCAGCGGCTGGGCGAATGCGAGCTGCACGGAATGCGTCAGCGTTGAACGAACCCCACCCATGTGAGCTAACGGGTAAAACCACACGCTCACGGCCGCAAGGACGCAGACCCCCGACAGCACCGAAGCACAGAGAAGAAGACGCGTTGTATTACCCACATCAGCGCGAAAAATCACATAAAACTCATACACCGCGAACAACATCAACGCGGTAGTAATGAACCACCAGGCGGTTGATGCTTTCCATTTCCGCGTAAATTCCCGCAGAAATGTGCGAACTGGGGTGCCAGCCTCATTATTCAGCAACTGAGTAATCACCACGGTGGCGGCGCGCAGAGCTGCACCGCCGGTGACCACGGGCAGCATTGCCACCAGCATCATGACATTAACAATCACAAGATCCGCGGCGAGGGACAATGCTCCATAGAACTTGCCCTCAGTGCTGAATAATCCTGGCATGAACACCTATTTTCCGCAACCAATCAGGGGACGGATGCGATTTTAGCCTTTCACAGCACCAGCGGCGACACCTTCAATAATGTACTTCTGTGCAGAAATGTAGAAGATAACAATCGGAACGATCGCCAGAACCAGCATTGCCATCATCGCGCCCAAGTCGCGGTTACCATTCGACCCCACGAAGGTCTGCACCACCACAGGAATGGTCTTATACTTCGTGGACAAACCAATGACCAGGTACGGGAGCAGATAGTCATTCCACACCCACATCGCATTGAGAATAGCCACAGTGATTGCCGTTGGCTTCAACATGGGCATCACCACCCGGAAATATGTTTGCACAGGGTTGCAGCCGTCGATCATGGCCGCCTCCTCAATTTCGAGCGGGATGCTCTTCACAAAACCAGCAAACATGAACACCGACAGGCCAGCACCAAACCCCATGTACAACACCGCGATGCCCACCGGATTAGTCAAGTGCAGCGTATCCGCGATTTTCACAGTGGGGAACATGACCATCTGGAATGGAATGACCATGGAAAACACGAACAAGTAATACAGCGTGGACGTCCACCAGGTTTTCACGCGCGTGATGTAATACGCGGTAAGCGCCGAGAAAAACACGATGGCTATCACCGACAAAATCGTGATGGTGAATGACCAGATCACGGCCCAGAGGAAGCCCTCGCGCATCAGGCCGACGGCGTAGTTTTCAAAACCCGCCCACATCTCACCAACGGGGATGGAAAACGGATCACTGGAAATAGCAAACTTGCTCTTAAACGAGTTGAACACAATGAAGAAGATGGGACCGAGGAACACCACCGTCAGGAACACCAAAATGGCATACAAGGGGATGTCAGCGGGCCTGATGCTCTTTTTTGCCACTTTTGGCGCTTTTGATGCTTGTGGTGTGGCACTCATGCCTCAACCTCCCGGCTTCGGGTTGCCCTGAGCTGGAACAGGGCGAACACAATAACGACGACAACAAAGATCACTGCTTTGGCCTGGCCAACACCTTCAACCCCGGTGCGGTTAAACATGGTGTCCACAATGTTCAGTGCCACCATTTCAGTGCGGTGGCGCGGCGAACCATTCGTCAGCGCCAAGTTCTGGTCAAACATTTTGAACGTGTTAGCGAAGGTCAGGAACAGACAAATCGTGATAGACGGCATCACCATCGGGATAGTCACGTGCCGAAGCACACCCCACTTGGTCGCACCATCTAGTTCAGCGGCCTCAATAAGTTCTGGCGGAACGTTTTGCAAGCCAGCAATGTAGATGATCATCATGTAGCCCACCAGCTGCCAGTTGATCAACACAATCAAGCCCACATAGCCAAATTTCCAGTCCGCGATGATGGTTGTGCTGTACTTTGCCAGCACGGCATTAATCATCGACTGCCAGGTGTAGCCCAGCACAATGCCACCGATGAGGTTGGGCATGAAGAACACGGTGCGGAAAAAGTTCGTACCCCTCAACTTACGGGTCAATATCCACGCGATAGAGAAGGCGAACACATTGACAGTGATCACCGACACCACAACCACCAAAGCGGTGAAGCCAAAGGACGACACGAATCCTTCCCGCTTACTAAAGGCATCAACGTAGTTTTGCACTCCGTTGAACTCCGCGTCAGTGACAGTGGTGAACTCGGTAAACGATAGTAAGAACCCAATGATGAACGGCACCACGAACGCGATGGAAAACGCAATGAGCGTGGGCAGAACAAATATTGGGAAATACTTTTTCAACGATGCTTGCATGAGAAAGCCATTCTGTGGTCACAGGAGCCGGAGTGCAACCAACCACGACCCGGAAATGCACCGGTCAGGCGGACACACCCACGGCTTGGGCACTATTTGAGTGCGGCCTTTTCAGCCGCCCAGTTATCGACAAAATTTCTTACAACCTCATCCCATCCAGTTTTTCCTGAGGCGTACTGGGCAAGGTCCTGCCCAAAATCGTTCTTGAACTGCTGTGATGGGAAAGTCTGGAAGTCCCACGGCACGGATTCAAGGTCAGGGTTATCCATCGCATCAGCGATCTGTTTTGCCAAAGGATCGTCTGGGATATCGTCCTTGCTAAAGGTTTTGAAGGGGGCGATGAAGCCAAGCTCTTTCACCACATACTCTTTGCCTTTATCAGTGGTGTACAGCCAGTTGACAAAGTCAATGGTGGCCTTCTGGTCTTCCTCGGACGCCTTCTGGTTCACGGCGAGATAATTTTCAGTTCCCACAGCCAACCCCTGCTTGGAGTCTTCTGGCATACCGGTATACATGGGCAGGAACTTGAGCTTGTCTTCTTTAATCACGTTGCCGCTCACTTCACTGATCTGCCCCCACGCCCAGTTTCCGTTTTGGACCATGGCGGCCTTGCCTTGGGCAAACTCAGCCATCGAGTCAGACACCGACTTTGATGGTGCTAGCGTTTTCTCCACCGTAGAGTTGTTGAGGTACAGGTCAAAGAGGTTTTTATATTCTTTGTTGTAGGTGAACTGCAGATTGTCGGAGTCATCTGTCCCAAGGTCCTGGAGTTCATAGTGGATGGGAATGTTGGCGAGGTGGGTTTGCCACCGCCATGCTTCACCTGATGCTAACGATGTTGATGCAAAGGCCCCGTCAATGCCCAGTTCCTTCTTGTTGGCCTGCATGTCTTCGGAGACTTTTTTCAGTGTGGCAAAGTCCTTAATCTCTTCTGGGCTAGAGACTTTGGCCCCCTCCATGGCGCAATATTTATCAAAGATCTCCTCGTTGTAGAGAATGCCATAGCCTTCCACCGCAAAAGGCACGGCACGTATTTTCCCATCATCGCCGGTCAGCGGGTCAATGCTGTCATTGAGTTCCTTGGTAAACGTCGCGTCAGTGAGGTCTGCAGTAAATTTAGACCATTTTTTCAACCCCACAATGCCGTTCACCTGGAACAACGTGGGTTGGTTTCGCTTGCCCACTTCAGCTTTGAGCGTTTGCTCATAGGTGCCACTTGCAGCGGTCACCACTTTGACCGGGACGCCTGTTTCCTCAGTGTATGCTGCTGCAATCTTCTGATATATCGCATCTTGTTCCGGTTTGAAGTTGAGGAAGTAGACGGACGGGCCATCCTCCGCAGATGAACAGGCCGCAAGGCTTCCTGCCACGAGCGCGCTAGCCGCAATGGTGGCGACAACGCGTTTGAAACTAACCATGAGTAGATCTCCCTTGAAGTTAAGGCAGTGCACAAAGAGTCAGGCAAGCCCTTTGAATCCGCAGGTCACATGGCGATATGATGCCTCATCGTCTGCGTAGCAGTGGACGCTCCTGGCCAATCCTGATCATACCCACACGCACCAAATGGGTGTGAGTTACATCAACTCTGACACACTCTTGTAAGGTAGCCTACATGATTGCGCCCTTTTAGTAACTTCTTTTAGATATGTCATTTTTCACTTAAGTCCGCACACCCACGGTTTGCGCTAGAAAAATACGCGACGTATATCCAGCAATTAACCTCTGACCAGGTGAAACGTTATTCACCTTAATGACAGCACACCACTGCTACCGTATGCCAGGCGTCGAAAGAAGCGCTATGCGCGCCATCAGGTCATGCTAGTTTTGTCTCTAGATGTGCGCTTCATTTCAGGTCGCACATCGCACTACATCTCTCACTACGGATCGTTCGGCACGTACCTGCCGATGGAGGTTACGCACTATGGCAACAGTGACTTTTGACAATGTCACACGTATCTACCCCGGCAATGACAAGCCCTCGGTGGATAAAGTAAATCTGGAGATTCGCGACGGCGAATTCCTTGTTCTTGTCGGCCCCTCTGGCTGCGGTAAATCCACCACCTTGCGTATGCTTGCGGGCCTCGAAGAGGTCAATAGCGGCCGCATCCTCATTGGCGACCGTGATGTCACCACCGTTCCACCCAAGGAACGTGACATTGCCATGGTTTTCCAAAACTACGCCCTATACCCGCACATGACTGTTCGGGACAACATGGGTTTCGCCTTGAAAATGGCCAAGATGGACAAGGCAGAAATTGCTACTCGCGTAGAATCCGCCGCCCTATCGCTTGGCCTCACGGATCTTCTTGATCGCCTGCCCAAGGCATTGTCTGGTGGTCAACGTCAGCGTGTTGCTATGGGTCGCGCTATTGTCCGCCGTCCCAAAGTGTTCCTCATGGACGAGCCACTGAGTAACTTGGATGCGAAACTTCGTGTGCAAACTCGCACGCAAATTGCCGCTCTGCAACGCGAACTTGGTGTGACCACCATGTATGTCACCCACGACCAAACTGAAGCACTCACCATGGGTGATCGCATTGCCGTGATTAAAAACGGCGTATTGCAGCAAGTAGGCACTCCCCGCGAAATGTATGAAACCCCAGCCAACGAGTTTGTGACAGGTTTCATCGGCTCTCCCGCCATGAACTTGGGCACCTTCATGTTGTCTGGGGACGGCTACGCCACCCTCGGGAATGCTCGCATCCGGCTTTCCGAAGCCACGCACAATGCCATTACCGCCGACGATCACGCCCAAATCGTCATTGGGTTCCGCCCCGAAGCGCTTGAAATTGTCGAACCCGGTGACAACACCATCCCCATCAAGATTGAGGTTGTTGAGGAACTCGGTTCTGATTCCTACATTTACGGCCACCTCCACGGCGGCGGCGATCTCGGCTCCGGCACCGACACAAATCCCGACAAAGAGAGCACCGACAAGATTATTATTCGCGCGGAACCCCACACTGCCCCACCAGTCGGTTCCGTGGTCCATGTGCGCATCAAACCCGGCGGCCAACACAATTTCTCCAAGGCGACCGGGCTTCGGCTGCCTGACTAACTTGCGGCTTTATACGCTTATCGACGCCGCGCCTCCCGAATCACCCCTTCTATTCGCGGCGTCGATACGCACAAGCTTAAACAGGCAGGTTATCTTCGATGAGTTCCAGCAGCTCATCATCTTCTGGGTCGGTTTTCGGGGAAAACCTGCCCAGCACCTCTCCTGAATCGGAGACCACAAATTTTTCGAAGTTCCACTGAATGTCCTCGCCACCGGTGGCGTCCTTCAAAAACGCATACAGGGGGTGGGTGTTCTCGCCATTGACGTCGGCTTTTGCCAGTAGCGGAAAGGACACGCCGTAGTTTACCGAGCAGAAATCGGAAATCTCGTCGGCAGTGCCGGGTTCCTGCTCGCCGAACTGGTTGCAAGGCATGCCGATGACAAAGAAACCGCGCATAGCGTAATCATTGAAGATGCGTTGCAAGCCCTCGTACTGCCCGGTCAAACCGCACTTGGAAGCGGTATTGACAATAAGCAGCACATGACCTGCCCAATCATTCATGGTGGTCTCGCGCCCATCAAGAGTGGTTACGGGAATGTCGTACAAAGAAGCCATGGCTACAAACTACCCCACCTCTTTAAAACTGTTTGAGGTCGCGCTCCATCGCGGTTTTTTCCCACTCGGGCACTGGTGGGGTGACGTCTTTGTCTTCAGCAGGGACGGAAATGGTGTTGTATGCGCTGCCGGTTGCCATGCGGAAATCAACGGTGGCGCGCCGCAGGTGGCTGCCTGCTGTGATCAGGATTGCTCCGTTTTTGCCGCCGTTGCTCAGTATCGGCGCGACATTTTTGGCGTTGCCTACAGTGTCAGTCGACTGTTCTTCAGTGAGGATGCGTTCTTCGCCAACGCCGTGTTCCACCAGCCAGCGTTTCATGGCTTGCGCTTCAGTGCCACCGGCTGGGGGTTTACCCCCTGCCACAACAACAGTGGCTCCGGGATTAGTGTTTGCTACGATCAGTGCTTTTTCCAGGCGGCTGGAAAGTGCTTGCGGAACGCCACCATCCTTGTCCAACGCGGAGCCGAATACGACGATTGCCCATTGCGGCTGCACGGCAGGGTCGAGTTGCGGTGCTTGGGCGCTGAAGTGCTGCCCAGATACTTCTGCAATCAGCGCGTCGCCTGGACCTGGGTTTGCTGGCGCGGGGCCTTCGTTGTTTCCAGGCATGATGGGACCGACAAGGGAGCGAAGGAAGTCTGTGATTTCATCTGCCTGCGCTGCAGGTTGCAGGCTGGTTAGAAGGGCGAAGGTGCAGAGTGACGTTGCAAGTTTCCGTTTCATTCAGGCGCCTTTCGTATAACGGTAGATAAGTAGTACCTAACGAAGTATACTCATAGTAACGATCAGGTAACAATAGGTAACAGAAATATTATTCTGCACCAAACTCACCAGCAGTTACAGTGTGCTTGAGTGTGCTTGGCGACGCCCACCGCACCAGGTTCACACCAAGCTACAGCCGCTCAGAATGCACCGCCGCCTCCAGCGGGCGCCCTTTGTTCCACCCAAAGCGAACAAGATCGGGAACTTCTTCAAGATGCGTTACCGGCCCGATGCACAGCCATGCTACAGGTCGGCACGCTCCGACGCATCCCACAAAGTTGGCAAGGAAATCTTCCTCATAGAAGCTCACCCACCCCATGCCAATCCCCTCTGCGGTGGCGGCAAGCCACATGTTTTGAATGGCGAGGCCCACACTGAGCAATCCTGTTTCATCAATGGTGTGGCGGCCTAGAATATTCGGACCGCCCCGCTGCGGGTCATAGGTGACCACAACGCCGGTCCCGGATTCCCGGATTCCTTCAATTTTGATGGGGTTGAACACGTCTTTGCGGTCGGCGGGCAGACTGTTGGCGAAGGCAGCCCGCCTGCCCGCAACATGCTCAGCGAATTCCGCCAGCCGCGCCGGATCGCGCACGATCACAAAGTCCCAGGGTTGACTGTTGCCTACGGAAGGCGCGGCGTGTCCGGCTTCGAGGATGCGGTGGAGCACGGCGTCGTCGAGCGGTTGACCAGTGTATTCGGCGCGAACGTCGCGGCGACGGAAGATAGCTTCGTATGTTTCCATACTTACGAGATTAACTACCCCAGGATGTGCTGTCGCAGTCCGTCTCGGATTGTGGTGGCGGATAGCAAGGAAGCATTGGTGTACCACGCTTCGTAGTCCACTTCCACAGTGTGATTATCTTTCACAGCCTTGAGGTTGGGCCACAGTGTGGAGTCAACCGGGGAAGCTGCGCCTTTCTGCACAGCGTAGAAAATCCAGTCGGCATCGGCCTTGTCCAGCACTTCTGCGGAGAGGTCTTCGCCAGCCTTTTTATCAAACTGCTGGGATTCGGGGCGGGCGAGGCCACAGTCGGCGGCGACGGTTCCTGCCATGGAATTGACACCAAACATTTGGAAGGCGTCGTCTTTGGTACGCAGGAAGGATACGGTGGGCACTTCTGCGGGCAGGGCTGATTTAAATTCAGCGGCGGATGCTTCGTATTCCTCAAGAAGCTTCGTGGCTTCCTCGCCTTTGCTCACGGCTTCCGCGATGGTGACCAGATCTTGCTTCCAGTTTTCACCGCCTCCTTCGCCAGTGACCACGGGTGCAATGTCTTCCAGTTTTTTCAGGATCTCCTTGTCGGTGCGGGAGTTGGCGCAGATGAGCGATGGCTCAAGTTTTGCGATGGCCTCCACATCGGGGCTTTGACGCAGACCGCAGTCGGCGATGCTGTCAAGGTCGTACTGCGTGCCGAAGGCATCTCGGATGAACTTCGGAATGAGTTCTCCGCCTTTGGCTGCTGCGACACCGACGGGGAGGATACCGAGTGTGAGCAGGTTGTCCAGCTGCCCGGTATTCAGGGCAACAACACGATTCTTAGAATCCGCACCAGCAGAGGCCGATTCTGACGATGAGGAGGACGTGGAATTTCCGTTGTTTGAACTGCATGCCGTCACTGCACTTAGTGATGCTGCGGCCATAAAACCAAAGAAAGTTCTACGAGAAATATTACGTTTCACATATTTGAACGTAGCTTATCCTAAGCTAAAGTTGCAATAGTGGTATCAACAAATGTTCGCAAACAGCGTACCCGCCGTGCGCTGGGATTGCTTCTACTCTTCGGCCTGATTGCGGTGCTTATTGTCGCAAGCATTGCCATTGGCACACGGTCAATGTCTGTGGGTACATTACTGCACCCGGATCAGATCACCGCCGCGATTATTCGTGACCTGCGAATCCCCAGAACCATGTTGGGCGTGCTAGTCGGCGCGGCGCTAGGGGTGTCGGGCACGCTGATTCAGGGCCATACTCGTAACCCACTGGCGGACCCAGGTGTCCTAGGCATTAGTTCGGGCGCCGCATGTGCGGTGGTGGTGGGTTTTACGTTCTTAGGCATTACCAGCATTGTGGGCACTGTGGTGGTGGCGTTTACCGGTGCCATTTTGGCGACCCTACTGGTTTTTTCGCTTACCTCTATCGGCTCGGGCCGGATGAATCCATTGAGTGTGCTGCTGGGTGGTGCGGCGCTGTCGGCGGTGCTGAGTTCCATAACCAGCGCTTTGGTGCTCACTAACGAGGACAACTTGGATCGTATGCGCTTTTGGAACGCCGGCTCCATCGCGGGCCGCGATCTCACCATCTCCATCGGCATCGCACCGTTTGTTGTACTAGGGCTGGTGGCCGCTTTTGCCACCGCCAGGCAGCTCAACCTGCTGAACTTAGGTGACGACGTCGCGTCATCCCTCGGCGTCAACACGAACCGCGCGCGCCTGATCGGCATGCTTCTCATTGCTTTGCTGGCGGGTGCCGCAACGGCCGGGGCCGGGCCCATCGGTTTCGTCGGCCTTGTGGTTCCGCATGTGGTGCGGGTGTTCACCGGCCCGGATTACCGTTGGTTGCTCCCCTATTCGGCCCTTGCTGGGGTGGCCTTGCTCCTGCTTGCCGACGTCGCGGGGCGCATTATCGCCCGCCCCGGTGAACTACAGGTTGGCATTGTGCTGGCGTTTGTTGGCGCACCGTTTGTGCTGTATCTCCTCTCACGACGGAAGTTGGTGGCACTATGATTATCACGCAAACACTCATTCCCCGCCGCCCACGGCTTGAGATTGGACCGCTCAGCACGGTGTGGCGCGCCCGCATTGCAGTGGTGAATCTTGCCCTGGTCGTGCTGGTTTTGGTGGTGTTCGCTGCCAATGTCGCAGCCGGGGATTATCCGCTGACCATTATGAAGGTATTTGAGGTTTTGGCAGGCGGCGGTACCAAAATCGAACAGACGGTGGTGTTGAAATGGCGTTTGCAACGCGCCCTCGGTGCCGTGGTGATCGGTATGGCGCTGGGCATCGCCGGCGCACTCACACAATCGGTGACCAGAAATCCCCTGGCCAGCCCCGATATTCTGGGCATTTCCGAGGGTGCATCGGCGTTTGCCGTGAGCATTATCGTGTTGGGTGGTCTAAACGCAAGCGGCGCGGTGCAGTTTCTCAGCACCATCGGCATTCCCTTATCAGCACTGTTGGGCGCCCTGCTCACAGCCACTGTGATCTGGTATTTGGGTTCCCGGCGCGGCATGGATACGTTCCGGCTGGTGCTTGCCGGCATTATGATTACCGCAATTTTGCAGGCATATGTCACCTTGCTGCTGGTGCGTGCCACCATTACCGATGCTGCGGTGGCTAAAACGTGGCTGACCGGCTCGCTCGGCGCATCAAGCTGGGGTCGTAACTTTCCTGTTGTTGTGGTTCTCTGCTGCGTGATACCGCTGGTAGGGTATGTGAGTTTCAAACTGCAGGCGGTGTTGCTGGGTGATCAGACAGCCTCGGGCTTGGGTGTGCATGTGAGCCGCGCGCAAACCTTGTTCTTGCTTTTATCTGTGGTGCTCACGGCCATTGCGGTGTCTGCGGCTGGTCCCATTGGGTTCATTGCGTTCGTGGCACCCCAAGTAGCGTTGCGTTTAATGGCAACGTCGTCGCCGCCGTTGATTGGCTCTGGCTTGTGCGGCGCGTTGCTACTGGCCACGGCCGATTTGATTACCCGCACCATCTTGCCGGTGGAGCTTCCTGTCGGCCTGGTTACCTCCGCCGTGGGCGGTGTGTTCCTGGTGTACCTTCTTATCCGCGCGAACCGAAAGAGTACGGTGTAATGAATTCCCGTTTAGAGGCCACCGGCTTGAAGGTCGGCTACGGTGCAAAAACCATTATTTCTTCCCTAGATGTGGCCATTCCTGACAAGAAGGTGACCACGATCATTGGCCCGAACGGCTGCGGCAAGTCCACACTGCTGCGTGCTATGTCTCATTTGTTGCCGTTGCAGGCCGGGTCCGTGCATCTGGATGGCCGCGATGTGCATGCGATGCGGCGTCGTGACCTGGCACGACTATTGGGTATGCTCCCGCAGTCCCCGATTGCTCCCGAAGGGCTTCTTGTGTCTGACCTGGTGGCGCGTGGCCGCCACCCGCACCAGGCGTGGTTTAGGCAATGGTCCTCGGATGATGAGGAGCATGTGTACGAGGCGCTGCGCCTCACACATGTGGAGGATCTGGCGGATCGCACCATTGATTCCCTATCGGGCGGCCAGAGACAGCGTGTGTGGATTTCCATGGTGTTAGCCCAGAACACCGATATTTTGTTCCTGGACGAGCCGACAACATACCTGGATTTGTCGCACTCCATTGAGGTGTTGGAGCTGGTGCACGGTCTGAGTCGTGACCATAACCGCACCGTGGTCATGGTGCTGCATGACCTAAATTTGGCGTTGCGGTATTCCGACAACCTGGTGGTCATGCGTGACGGCGCGCTCATTGCATCGGGCGCGCCGTCAGAGGTGATCTCGGCTGAACTGCTGGAAAAGGTGTTCAACCTTCATGCTGTTGTTGTGGAGGATCCCATCACCGGCGGCCCGATGATTGTGCCGCTCCGCAACGCCGACAAAACAAAAGCTGACTAAGAGTTTTCTGACTTCGTGTAGGAATCCAAGTCCACCTGCGGGGTGGGCTGCAGCTCGTCGGTAGCGGGGTTGGCCACTGACGGGTTTTTGAAATCTACGTGGGAGTCGTCACCGCTGTCCACGTAAGGGATCTTCCCATCCAGCACGTCATGAACGCGTTGCTTATCAATGGTTTTGGTCCAGGTTCCCACCAGCAGGGTGGCCACGGCGTTACCAGAGAAGTTGGTCAACGCGCGGGCTTCGGACATGAAACGGTCGATGCCCACGATGACCCCCACGCCGTCGAGAAGCTCGGGGCGGTGCGACTGCAAACCAGCGGCGAGGGTGGCGATGCCGCCCCCCGACACACCTGCGGCACCTTTGGACGCGATGATCATGAAGACGAGCAGGCCGATTTGTTCCCCAACTGTCATTGGCTTGTTCATGGCGTCGGAAATGAAGATGGCAGACATAGTGAGGTAAATGGCTGTACCGTCGAGGTTGAAAGAATATCCGGTGGGCACGACAATGCCCACGGTGGCTTTATCAACACCCACGTGCTCCATTTTGTGCATGAGGTTCGGTAGCGCGGATTCAGAGGAGGATGTAGCCACGATAAGCAGGTACTCACGTGCCAGGTACTTGGCCAGTTTAAACATGTTGTACCCGGCAAAGAGCCGCAGGACCAGCCCCAACACACCAAACACGAACACTACACAGGTGATGTAGAAGGCAAGCATCAGGATGGCCAGCTGTTTCACGGCATCGAAACCGGTGGCACCCACCACACCGGCGATGGCACCGAACGCACCAATGGGGGCGATCCATAGGATCATGGTGAGGATTTTGAACACTAGGCGCTGAACGTGGGCAACGCCCTGAAGGATCGGTTCGCCTTTGGCCCCCAACGATTGCACGGCGAAACCAACAAGCAGTGCCACAAACAGTGTCTGCAGTACCGAACCCGAGGTCAAGGCGGAAAACAGCGTGTCGGGAATGATGGATTGGATGAATCCGACGGTTCCGCCGCCGTGGTCAGCCTTGGCGGCGTACTGCATACCGGCGTCTTTTGTAGCCTCGATATTCAAGCCAGTACCGGGTTCAATGAGGTTCCCCACCACCAAGCCGACGGCCAGAGCAAATGTGGACATGGTGATGAAGTAAACCAGCGCGATGCCACCGGCTTTACCCACGGATGCCGCAGCGCGAACGGATCCGATTCCCAAGACAATGGTGCAGAAGATCACCGGGGAGATCATCATCTTGATCAGGTTGACGAACATCGTGCCCACAACCTTGAATTCGGTGGCTGCGCTGGGTGCCACCAAACCGAAGATAATGCCAGCAATGACCGCGATGATCACTCCGATGTAGAGCCAGTGGGTTCGGTCTTTCCTTGGCTTTTTCGACGTAGCGATGCGTGGACCACTACTACCACTACTCATCTGTACGTCAGACATGTCATACTCGATTCCTCACAGCAATGTATAAAGTGCCCTAGCGGACAGTTACACCTTATAGGTGACCGACGCTACACAAAAGAAAACGAGTAAAAAAATTTTCCCTGCGTCATTGCAGCACTAAAGCCACCCAGAGCGCAGGGTGCATTTTGGGGCGTCACACGGGAAAAATCATCGTTCAACCCAGCATAAGAACCACCCTTATGCGGGGGCACCCTTTTGTAGCTGGTCAATAATCCACGCATGTTCAAACGCCGCCTGCTTCCAGCTCTCATACCGTCCCGAGACGCCGCCATGTCCGGCCGACATCTCAGTCTTCAGCAGAAAGTCCCCAGATGTTGCCATATCACGCAACTTGGCAATCCATTTAGCGGGTTCCACATACAACACCCGCGTATCGTTCAACGATGTAGAGGCCAAAATATTGGGGTACGGCTTCGCCTCCACGTTCTCGTACGGGGAGTAGGACGCCATGTAGTCATATACCGCAACATCTTCCAGTGGGTTGCCCCACTCCTCCCACTCAATCACGGTCAGCGGAAGCTCCGGCATCAAGATAGAGGTCAGCGGATCCACAAACGGCACGGCGGCGTGAATGGCCTTAAAACGGTCCCCGCCCATGTTGGCCACGGCACCCATGAGCAAACCACCGGCTGAACCACCCTGCGCCACCAGCAGTTCAGGTGTGGTCATGCTGCTGCTGATCAGGTAATCCGCCACGTCAATGAAGTCGGTGAAGGTGTTCTTCTTGGTCAGCATTTTGCCGTTGTCGTACCAAAGTCGGCCCATTTCACCACCGCCGCGCACATGTGCCACAGCCACGATAATCCCACGGTCAAGCAGACTCAGCCACAGAATGCTCATGCTCGGATCGATGGTGCTTTCGTAGGAACCGTAACCGTACAACAGGGTGGGATTCGGCACGCTCATGTCCAGGTCAGCGCGGCGAATTACCGACACCGGCACCTGCGCGCCGTCCCGCGCAGTCACCCACAGACGGTGTGCCACATAGTCGTCACGGTTGTAGCCGCCGGGAATCTCCTGCTCCTTCAGCAACCGAAGCTCACCTGTTGCGGGCCAGTAGTCGTACAGTCGGGCGGGCGTCGTAAAGGAATCGTAGCTGAGCCGGAAGCAAGGAGCGTCCCAATAATGGCCGGTGCCGAAACCGACGTCGTACAGCTCCTCATCAAACTCCAGTTCCTTGAACTCGGTGAAACCCTGCTCGCCTAGCTGCATCACCGCGAGTTTCGACGCCCCCTCCTGCCGGTACGACAGCACCAGGTACCGCGCCCACGCACCCACGGCATTCAGGCGGACAGTATCGCGGTGCGGCACCAAAACACGCAGGTCATCGAGGTCATCGGGAAGCGACCCCAGCGGGCATTCGCCCAGCTCAAAGTTCGGGCCATGAGCATTATGCAGCACCAACCAGCGCGGCTCGCCGCCAACCTCGGCGTAGGTAACGTCGTACTCCACCTCCGCCTCGCGGGTGCGCAAACACCGAAACTCGCCGGTGGGATTATCGCACTCCAACACCCAGATTTCGCTGCTGAGCTTGCTGCCCGATTCGATGTACAGGAACTTTTCCATGCGATCCGAACTAACCCCCACCCAGAAACGCTCGTCCGGTTCATAAAACACGCGCACATCGTCGGTGACCGGGGTACCCACCTTGTGCCGCCACACGGAATCGGGGCGCCACGCGTCGTCGACACGCTGGTAAAACAGGTACTCCTCACCACACCAGGTCAGCCCCGAAGAAATACCCTCAATGGTGTCCTCCAGCAGCTCGCCCGTAGCCAGGTCTTTGATGCGCAGCGTGTAGCGCTCGTCACCGGTGGTGTCGGTGGAATAAGCCAGGAACCTGCCGGATTGCGTCACCCCCGAACCACCCAGCGAGAAAAACTCGTGTCCCTCTGCCAGCACATTGCCATCAAGAATGATTTCCTCGCCCTCAGGCGCGGAGTTTTCTGGAATGACCGGCGGGGTCCACGGATCTTGGTCCGGCAGCACCGGAAGCCTGCACGAAAGGAAATAACTCTTCCCCTCCTCGGTACGGCCGTAATACCAGTAATCACCGTCGCGGGACGGCACGGACATGTCCGTTTCCTTCACCCTCGACTTGATCTCCTGGAAAATATCCTCCTGTAGCTGCTGCTGCTCCTTGGTCATCTCATCCGTGTAGGCGTTCTCGGCCTCAAGGTAGGCGATGGTCTCCGCAGCCTCCTTGTCCCGCAACCACTCATAGTCATCAACAAACACCCGACCATGATGCGTTCGCGTGGTCGGGTGTTTCGGTGCCTTCGGTGCCTGAGGCTTGGGAGCAGTGCGGTCGGTTTCAGTCATGGGTCACCATGGTACCGGACAGTGTGCACTTCCCCGCAGGCTTATACGGTGGCCTTAGCGTGCGGGTGATGCCGCCGCAACGTTGGCACACACGTTAAACAACTCGCCGGTGAGAATCGTTCCGTAGTTCTCCCCTGTCTTACCGCCGGTGTGGATAGCAAAAATCGTCGACGTATCATTCACCACGGAGGAACCAGACTGGCCGTTAAACGTATCCGTTTGGTACACCACCTGACGATCGGTCACCTTCATCACCTTGTTCCGGTCCGCCCACTGAGTGTCGCCATCCTTATCGCCTGGATAGCCAATTACGGTCGCATACTGATCCACCAGCTTCTGTGTATCGGGCACGTTCATACCAAACCAGCCCGTCTTCTCCCCGACCGCAGAATCCAGCTTGATCACAGCCCAATCGTGGCCGTTCTCCCCGTACTTCTTGTCGTACCAGATTTGCTTCGCTGCGGCCGTGCCGTAGGGCTGCTGGCCCTTGTTTTCACCAGCCGCAAAGGTCCACTTCGACTGCCCCTTGGCCACACAATGCCCAGCAGTAATCACGGTGTCCTTCGAGATTAACGACGCCGTGCAATAAGACGACCCACCACTCTGCGTGGTTGCGTGCAACTTACCCACCCACTTCGATGGGGCTTGCTTCGTGTCTGTGATCTCCTTGCGATCATCATTGCCGATCACCACATTAGGAGCAGCCCCCTCCGGGAAGTTTGCAGCCCCAACCAGGTTTTGGGCTTGAGGAATGAGAGGACTTTGCGCGTTCGGCTGCCCTGAAGGTGGGGTACTGGAAAAACCAGGATCCTTCTGAATCTCCGCATTCGCGATGGGGTTGTTGGTATCAAGCTTGCCATCCACAACGTTGTATCCCACCGGCTCGATTGGAAGATTCGAGGGAGTTGCGGCTGTTGACACCCCTACTCCCGACCACGTTGCAGTCACAGCCAGCGCCACAGCAACCACGCCGCGTGCGACGCGTATGTGACGCTTTGATGCGATATGTTGTCGTGTCACTCGTGTCGTATCCATGTCCGCCAGTATTGCGCGCAAAAGCTTGAAGAGCAATGTTAATTGATTAAGTAAAAAGACTAATGATAATCGATTAACGATAGTCATATGTGACACGTACACAATTCGCTTTGCTGCAGTCCGGGATACATAAACACCCAGTAGCAATTATCATGACAACTCGATACATAAGTATTATATAAAACGAACCTTTACATATCGTTAAGTTTCATAACGTCGCTAACATAATTATGGAGCAAGTTCTTGACATGTTCAGAAAATTAGCACAGAAAGTATGCGACCACACGCATAACCAGGGACAACACATGAACGTCGGTTTATATGGGTTGCGATACATAAATCGATAGCAGGATGAAGTGCATCGTTGTAGTTAAGGTAAAAAATTCTCATATATGCATAAAACGTCCCCCTCATGAGGGTGCATACATTAAGGTAGATTAAAAAAATTGGTTCGAACATTGACCATTAAACCCGCGAATGTAAAAATCAAGCTATGCCCATATGGCAATAACATATCGTCTACACCGTGATAGGAGTTTTGGTAACAGAACTTTTCGACGAAAAACAAACATCAGCAACGCAACCCAGGGCCGAAGATCACGACGGCCGGGATATAAGGTACATCATAATTATCCAGGGAGGATATACCTTGAAGAAAAAGAACATCGCCGCAGCTATGCTTGCAGCCTCAATGCCATTGCTTTCTATCTCTGCAGCACACGCAACCCCTGATACAGCAAGCACTACACCAAGCCAGACCCAGCAGCAGGGTGAGCAGCGCGAAACCCAGCAAAGCACATCTAAGCAGGATGTTGAAGTAACTCAGGAGCTGGTTGAAAAGTACTCACAGTACGTTTCACAAGAAGGAGATCAGTTCCGCCTCAACGCGCCAGAGAACCTAAAGTCTGACAACGCCCAAGAGGTCTCGAAGGTGCAGGAGATCATCAACAACACCAACGAAGACATCGCGAGCGGCCAGACGGAGGTTACCGACAACGAGAGCGATGACCAAACCGTAGAGACCGCAGCCGGTAAGCACAAGGCATCAGGTTCGCATGGCGGATATGAATATAAATGGTGGGGAATTCAATTTTGGCTAGATGAGTGGGCCACCCAAGAATACACCAATTCGCTATCACAAGGTGTCTCAGCTGATAAAATCGCTGCAGATTTCTGCGCATGGACCGGAATTAAGAACAAGACGGTTGTCAAGGTTTCACAGACCTTGCGCATTGACGCAAAAATTGTGCGCACCAGCAATTGGCAGAACAAGGGGATCATTGTGAATGCTCCTGTTGGCAAATTTACCCGGGCATGGTGCCAGCCACGACACGCAGACACAGGCACCCCAGATGTCCAGAAGCCTCACAAGCCCCACAAGCCCCAGAAGCCCGAGTAGTCTCAACCTGGCTACTAGCGAGCGCTAGATTTCAGGGAATCAACGTTCCCTCAACTTGTGCCCACTGTTTTTCATCAGTGGGCACACGTTGTTCTATTACATGGGGGACTCTTGCCCGCCGGGGGGGGCAATACAGCGCAAGAGCTTCTGGAAAGTTGCGTCCCTCAAGCATGCTCAAGTGCTTAAGGGAAGGCTGCACATTCGCAAAGGGGTTGTTGTACGGATATAGTCCGCAACGTTGTATCCCACCGGCTTGCTTGGCGGGTTCGAGCTCTCGCCGCTATCGATGTCCCAGCTTCCGGCAATGTTGCAGCCACAGTCACCGCCGCAGTAATCACCCCTCAATGTTGATCAACCAAACGCATCACTACCATAATTATTCACCCCCAAATACATCCCCCCATTACAACATGCGATAAGCCTGTGCTCTGATGTTTTAACACTTAGCATTTTTTATTCCTATTCCTCGTTCGTTTCGCTATGTAACGTAGTATGTACTTTAATCCAGCACGTCACGGTAGATGAAGCCACTCTGGAAGGAATAGATTGGGACAGTCTCAAACTTGTGCAGTAATAGTAGGCCTTGGCTGCATCGCATGTGTCAGCGCCGCTTCAGGGGCAACTGGCGGGACCGCTGGATACTGCGTCGGCAAGAATTGGAGCTAACCTCGCATGACTCGGAATAAGCGCATTGGAATCGCATCGCTGACACTTATCCCCCCGTTTCTTCTTGTGATTAATTTCATTGATATTCTTGGGTTAAGTATTGCGGCCTGGGCATTCGCATTCTACTTGCTAGTCTTCAGTGTCTTCATGCTAACGCGAGACTCTAATAGTTAGCCAGTCCAACGGCAACTGTTGCACAAAGTAAAGCGCTCCGCACAGTAAATCTTGCGTAGAGCACGCATATCAGATTCGCTTCCACAACGATACTCAAAGAGGTACATACCTAAGCAAAACTAGATGGAGAGACTTTACACCTTTTCGCGAGAAGATCGCATACTGTTACGTATCCGTGACGGTATGCGACTTGTCAGTGAAGCGCTGCCCATCTGAGGCAACGAGGCATGCTCACTAACGCGCATGTGCATAACGATCCAACATTACGAGGACTTTCCACCAGGCATGTCACAGCACCTAGAACCTAATCATAGCCAGCCAATACACCCGTTCTCACAATTTTCATAGCTTTACACCACAAAGAGGCCATTGCATTACCCCCAAACACCCCTAAATGGCGTCTAAATTGATATTTAGCCAAGAATATACTAAATAGAAAGTAAATACCTATTACTATAAGAACGTTATTGTTACAACGTCGCACAGCCGTGCGACCCCTGTTCTCGCCAACTCTCAGGGAGCCTGAACAATGATCGTTCCTCGACATTTTGACGACCTCAGTGTCCTTCACGAGCACACGCTGCCTCCTCGCGCCTACTATGTGCCCGCCTCCCACCCACTTTCTACCGCATGGAAGCGAGAAGATTCCGACCGGTTCCACCTGCTCAACAGGACATGGGCTTTTAAATACCTCCCCAGCATCTATGAGCTCACCGAACCTTTCTGGGATCACAGCCCCACAACCTCAGCCCCAGACGGTTTCAGCATGATCCAAGTGCCCAGCACCTGGCAGCACCTGGGTTATGACCACCACCAGTACACCAATGTGCGCTACCCTATCCCCCTCGATCCGCCGCATATTCCCCAGGACAACCCTTGCGGCGCCTACATTCGGGATTTCGACTATACACCGAACCCAGAGGCACCCAGCACGTATCTCACGTTCGAGGGTGTGGATTCCTGCTTCTATGTCTGGCTCAATGGCACGTACATTGGCTACAGCCAGGTTTCCCATGCCTCCGCCGAGTTCGATGTCACCGACTTCATTCACCCCGGCGCGAACCGTCTTGCCGTACTGGTGTTGAAATGGTGCGACGGCACGTACCTGGAGGATCAGGATAAGTTCCGCACCAGCGGCATTTTCCGCGACGTGTACCTCGTGGACCGCCCGGCCGCCGTGTTGTTCGACTATGTCACCACAACATCATTCACGTCGGACACTGCCATTGTTGATATTCGAGGCAACTATCGTGGCGGCATCGTCCCCACCACTGTGGAACTCTACGACTCCGATGGGCATCTGGTGACCACCAGCACGATGGAACTTATCGACGCCGATGCTGACTACACGCACCACGCCCAGCTCACCGTGACCAATCCTCATCTGTGGAACGCTGAAGATCCTTATCTCTACCAGCTGGTTATTGTCACGCCCGACGAGGTGATCACTGACCGGGTGGGCATCCGCGATGTTGCTGTAAAAGACACTGAGGTGTGTCTTAATGGCAATCCCCTCACCTTACGGGGCGTCAACAGGCACGATTCGGACCCTGTCACTGGCCCCGTGGTTGATCTGGAGCACATGCGGCGTGACCTGCGGTTGATGAAGGAACACAACATCAACGCGGTGCGTAGTTCCCACTACCCAAATGATCCGCGCTTCTACCAGCTGTGCGACGAGTATGGCTTCTATGTCATGTCCGAGGCGGACAATGAGAGCCACGGCACGCAAACCCAGTTCCTTGCCGATGCATCCTGGGATAACCAGGTCGAGCATTGGAACGAACCTATCGCCGATAATCCCGAATGGACCGAGGCCACTGTGGATCGCATGCAGTTGTGTGTTCACCGGGAGAAGAATCGGCCCAGCATTATTTCCTGGTCGGCTGGTAATGAGTGCGCCTATGGTTGCACCCTTGAGGCGGCACTGTCGTGGACCAAGAGTTTCGACCCCACACGACTGACTCACTACGAAAGCTCCTACTATCGGGATTCTAAACGTCGTTACGACTACTCCTGCATCGATCTGTACAGTCGCATGTACCCCGCCATTGAGGAGATTCGGGAGTACCTGGATTCCGACCCGGATAAGCCCTTCATCCTCGTGGAATACTGCCATGCAATGGGCAATAGCCCCGGTGACCTTGAAGATTACTGGGAGATCATCCGTGCGGATAAGCGTATGTGCGGTGGTTTCGTGTGGGAGTGGTGCGATCACGCAGTAGCCGCCGGAACCAGCGAGGACGGCCGCCCCATCTATCTCTACGGCGGCGACCACGACGAACAGATCCACGATGGCAATTTCTGTGTTGATGGACTGGTTTCACCGGACCGCATCCCGCATTCCGGCCTCGCCGAACTTAAGAATGTTCAACGCCCCGCCCGCGTCGTCGCATACGACCAGGACAAGGGCCTGCTCACCATCGTCAATGAACTTGACCACACGGATCTGTCCCAGTACCTCAGCATCTCCTATGAGGTCCGGCGCGACGGTGCAATCGTTGAGCACGGAGATCTTGATCTGAATGAACCTGTGCCGCCACACGCAACAACCACGCTGCGCTGCGAGCCACGTATTCCAGAATCCGGGCGCTGTCATCTTCTGGTCACGTATCGCCTTGCACGCCCCGAGCTGCTACTTACCGCTGGGCATATCCTGGGTTTTGATGAGGTTCCACTGCATAACAACGACGCCCGCCACCAGCGGGCTGTGGAACTCACACACCGTCCGGTAGATAACCAACCGTTGTCGGTTTCCCGAACCGCAACCCGAGTCGACGTCGATACGCACGACCTGCACTGTAGCTTCGATGTACGAACCGGACTTCCTGTGAGCCTGGTGCATCGCGGCAGTGAGTTTCTGGACCGTCCGGCTGAGTTGAATATCTGGCGCGCCCCCACCGACAATGATCGCCACATACGCCTGGAGTGGGAACGCGCCCACTACCATCAGGCCACGGCCCGTGCCTACGCTGTTGATGTCAACGAGGAACCCGGGCGTGTGACCATCAGCGCAGAGGTAGCCGTGGTGGCGCCGACCGTCCAACCTGTGCTGCGCGGACATCTCACCTGGACCATTACCGATAGCGATGTACTCAGCCTGAACCTACGGTTGCAGCGAACTCTCGGATTCCCCAGCCTTCCACGCCTCGGGCTGCGCTTGTTCCTTCCCGAGTCTATGAATCAGGTGGATTACTGCGGTATGGGTCCGCGGGAAAGCTATGTGGACAAGCATCGTGCCAGCTACCACGGGATTTTCAACGCCACCGTCGCTGATCTTCATCAGGATTACATCCGGCCGCAGGAAAACGGCAGCCACGCCGACTGCAACGAGGTCACTATCTCAAACAGCGACCGAAGCCTCACTGCCTTGGCACTCAGCCCCTTCTCCTTCAACGCCTCTCGCTATACGCAGGAGGAACTTGTTGCACAAAAACGCAACACGGACCTGACACCGTCGGGAAGCACGGTCTTGTGCCTCGACGCGGCCATGGCGGGCATCGGATCGAACAGCTGCGGACCCACTCTTCGGCCCAAATACCAAGTGAAAAACCACGAGCTGGAAATGGACCTCCACCTCCTGCTCACCACTTTCTAATCACAATTCTTTCATCACACCAGTATTCAGAACGAGGTGAGAACCATGAGCAACGATACGGCCGCCAGCAATCCCAGCAGTTCATCCGCTGGGATGGGACTAGAGGCGGCCAGCCAGAAGAAATATCTCAAGTGGTACAACAAGGTGGGCTACGGCTCGGGCGACGTGGCCGGCAATGTCGTTTACGCGCTCTTGTCCGCCTTCGTCATGATCTATCTGGCGGATACGGCAGGACTGAACCCGGGTGTCGTCGGCACGCTCATGATGTTGTCGAAAGTGTTCGACGGTATCTCAGACATGATCTTCGGTACTCTGCTGGACCGCACGAACACACGCATGGGTAAGGCCCGACCGTGGATGCTGTGGGCCTATGTAGGGTGCGCAGTGTTGCTCGTCGCCATCTTCGCCATACCCCCGAGCCTGGGCGATTTTGCCAAGTACACATGGTTCTTCATCGCTTACACCCTGCTCAACGCCGTCTTCTTCACAGCCAACAATATCGCTTACTCCTCGCTAACGGCGCTGATCACCCGCAACAAGGACGAGCGCGTGCAGATGGGGTCCATCCGCTTCATGTTCGCCTTCACCACGAACATGCTTATCCAAACCTTCACCGTGGGCGGTGTCATGCTGTTCGGCGGCGGGGCTGGAGGCTGGCGGAACATGGCCATCGTCTACGCACTCATCGGCCTGGCAATTAACACCCTGTCTGTGTACTCGGTGAAGGAACTCTCACCGGAGGAGCTGGAAGGCGAAAACAACGGTCCTGAGGAAGACAAGCTGCCGCTACTGGAATCAGCCAAAATCCTTTTCTCCAACAAGTACTACCTGATTATTTTGGTGATCTTCCTGCTCACGCAAATCTTCACGGCCATGCTCAACATGGGTATCTTCTTCATGAAGTACGTCCTCGGTGACGAACGCCTCCTGGGCACCTTCGCCTGGGCCATCAACGTCCCGCTCGTCATCGGACTCATGATCACGCCCTACATTGTGAGCAAATATGGGGGCATGTACCGCATCAACATCCTGGGCTACATCATTGCCGTCGCCGGGCGACTCGGAGTGTTGGTGGCCGCTTACATGCAGAATGTGCCGCTGATGCTGGCGTTCTCCGCCATCGCTTCCCTGGGCATGAGTCCGTTGCAGGGCACACTCAACGCCCTGATCGCAGAGGCATCGGAATACACATGGTTGCGCACCGGCAAACGCATCGACGGACTGTTATTCTCCTGCACCTCGCTGGGTGTGAAAATCGGTAGCGGCCTGGGCACCGCTGCATCCGGCTGGCTCCTCCAAATGAGCGGCTACCACGCCAACATGGAGGTGCAGCCAGACTCGGCCATCCAGATGCTCTACGTCATGTACGTATGGCTCACGCTCGGGGCCAACGTGATCATCCTTCTATTGCTCACCAGGCTTGACGTTGAAAAAGCCACCGCCCGTTTCAAGGAACAGGCTGATGCTATGGCTTCCGGCGGAAGTGTCGGTCAGCCAAGCTAGAGCCTTGTCAGCTGGCGTGCGTACGTGTTACGCACGCCATAACCTTTTCAACGCCATGGCCACCAATCCCGCGCACACCAACAGCACCGCCGCATCAACGCCCCACTCCAGTGCCGAAGAATTCTCCACCGCAGAACCCGGCAACATGTAACAGCCAAGTGCCAACAACGACACCACGTAGATGCGCCACCTCCCTGCCAGGAAGTGCGATGCCCGCATACGCATTCCACATACCCGACCAACCGCGTACAACAACGCCGTCAGTGCACCCACACAGGCAGCACCGCCCACCATAGGCACAGCATCACCGCTGTGAATGCTTATCGACGCCGCGCATCGCGCTGCTCCGAACGAAACGGCAATCAGCATCACCATCACCCAGGAAAAAACATCTTGCTGTATGGTGGATCCCTTCAACATTGACGCGGCGTCGTCACGCGTGTGGTGCCACACCTGCCACCCTAACGTGGGGCGCTGCACTATTGCCAGTTTTTTAGTGTCACGTTCAGGGAAGTTGGGTACACTCTACAAAGCTGGCAGTTGATGCTGCCCAACCCCGTTTTGTAAAGGAAAAACTACTATGATGGAAGCCTTGACGGAGTACATTATCCACCTGGGTATCGTAGCCGTGATCGCTGTAATTTTTGCCGAATCCGGGCTGCTCGTCGGGTTCTTTTTGCCGGGCGACAGCCTCTTGTTCATGTCGGGCTTCCTAACCCAACAGGGCATTTTCAAAATCAATATCCACCTTTTTGCCCTGCTCCTCTTCATCGCCGCAGTGGCGGGCGATAACGTGGGCTACAGCTTTGGCAAACGGGTGGGCCGTAAACTGTTCGAACGCCCCAATTCCAGACTGTTCAAACAGCAATATCTGGTGCAGGCAGAACAGTTCTTTGAAAAGCACGGATCGAAGGCCATTGTGCTGGCCCGCTTCGTGCCGGTCGTGCGCACCTTCACCCCGATCATTGCTGGTGTGAGCACCATGCATTACCGCACGTTTTTTGTCTACAACCTCATTGGTGGTTTCCTCTGGACGGCCACGTTCAGCTACGCCGGATACTACATCGGCCAGAAGCTGCACGAGATGGGCTTCAACATCGAAATCATCTCGATTGTGATCATCCTGATCTCTGTTGCCCCAATCGCCATTCATGCCGTGTCCAGCCAGGAACGCCGACAGGCACTCATGGCACAGATCAAGAATCTGCCTACGACCATCCGGGGGATCTTTACCAAGGAAGACAGCGCACAGTAGTCTTCCCTGGTTTCATTGATTATTCCACCGCCGACACCACTGGAACTCCATCATGGTCCAGGATGTCGGCGTGTACTTTATAGACCTCATGGATAAGGTCCGCATCCAGCACATCCTTCGGCGATCCTTGGGCGACAATGCCGCCGCGCTTCATCACCATGAGTTCAGAGCAGAATCGCGCGGCAAGATTGATGTCGTGGATAGCCACGAGGGCAACGGCGCCAGTGCTTTCGGCACGGTTTCGAATGGTTTCCAGCAGGAAAAGCTGGTGATGCAAGTCCAGTGCGGACGTAGGCTCATCAAGCAACATCACATGAGGCTCCACCACCATCATCTGGGCCACTGCCACGAGTTGGCGTTGCCCACCGGATAGCTCCCCGAGGTACGAGTGCGCTAGGTGCCCTATCTGCAGCGCCTCCATAGTGCGAGCCGCCATGGCTGCCGGTTTTTCTGACACGGTGTGCACGTTACGCGCCCGACGCGCGGCGATGAGCACCGTCTCAAAGGCAGTGAGTGCTGCAGCGACGGGTAGATCCTGGGGGACGTAACCAATGCGATCACGCAGTTTCCGTCCTGTGTATTCCTGCCCATCAATGTCCGCGGCGATGGTTCCCGCGCGTGGTTTGTTAACCCCAGCGAGGGTGGTGATGAAGGTCGACTTACCACAGGCATTGGGTCCGAGTAGACCAATGACGTGTCCGCCGGTGAAGGGCTTGGGGGTGAAGTTGGTGAGGATGGATTCTCCCCTCCCATACCCCACGTCGAGGTCGGAGACTGTAACAACGACGGGTTTCACCAGAGTGCTCGCTTCCTGGTCATGATGATGAATATGAAGAATGGAACACCAACAAGGGAGGTGACAATCCCGATGGGTATGGCCAATCCCGGTGTGATGATAAGGCTGACTGCATGCGCCGTAGACATCATGAGTGCACCGGATGCAAGGGACGCTGGGATGAAGTAGCGTTGGTCTTCCCCAACAAGCATGCGTGCCACATGCGGACCCACAAGCCCCACAAATCCGATGATGCCGCTGAAAGCAACGGATGTTGCGGCCAGTAGAGACACAACAATGAGCACGATGACCCGCAGGCGGGTGACGTTGACGCCCATGGCGCGTGCGCGGGCGTCGCCAAGCCTTAGTGCCGTGAGCTGCCAGGATAGCCCCATGAAGATGGGGAGACAGCAGACCAGCACGACTGCAAGGATGCCGTTTCCAATCCAGGATGCACGAGTGAGGGACCCGAGAATCCAAAAGACAATCTGCTGTAGTGCCTCAGTTGATGCCTTATATTGAATCAGCGCGAGTAATGCTTGGAACAGGAAGACGAGCCCGATGCCGAGCAGAATCATCGTTTCGGCGCTCGCTCCGCGAAACAGCGACGCAAGGACAATCACCAGCGAGGCAGTCATGGCCGCGAACCAGGCAATCAGGGCAATATTGAGCTGCGCGTTGGGAAGGAAAATCAGGCCGAAGACGATTGACGACGCCCCGCCAAACGCTGCCGCCGCCGAAATACCCAGCGTGAATGGTTCGGCGAGGGGGTTGCCCAGAATCGTCTGCATCTGCGCTCCAGCCACGCTCAATGCCATGCCCACAAGCAACGCCATGACGGACATGGGAAGACGGAGTTTCCAGATCACTGTGTACGATTGCCGGTCCAGGGTCTCGGGCCGGAAAATACCAACGATGACGTCACCAACGCTGATGTTGACTGGCCCGACAACGGTGCTGACGATAAAAGCGACAAGCGCGCAGAAGATCAGCACCGCAATAATCAACAGGCGGCGGACCACCAGAGCACGGTGATCAGCGACAAGGGTGTCCGCCGTAACATGTGGAGTGTGCGATTCCACCGGATTAGCCGTTTTGGCTGACAAAGAGCACTCCAGAGTTGGGGAACGGAAGGTACTTTTCGTGCGCTTCTTGGTAGTGCTTGGTCACGTCCACGTCTTTGAACAGATCAGGCTGCAACCACACACCGAACTGCTCCAGTGCAAGGAAGTTGAATGGGGAGTCATAGAACTGGTGCCACACACCGTACATTTCCTTGTTCTTGGGCGCGTCCAGCTGGTCGAAACCTGGCGTTGCGGTGAGGCCCTCAAGGGTTTGCTTTGCCTGTTCTTCGTTGGCCTTGTATCCAAGAGTCACGTAGGGAACCTGGATGTTTTTGTCGGGTTTAACTACCCACGATCCACCGGTGGCAATGATCTTCTCAGGCTGCTCAGCAATGACTTTTTCGGGGGTGATATCACCGGATTCCGAGCCGAGGATGTGATCGCCCATATTGTCGCCACCAGCCACGTTGACCAGCTCGCCAAGGTTGCTTTCTTTGACCGTGGCACAGCAGTCGTTCCAGCCCGCAGCGCGCCAGAGGAACGTCTTGGGCTTCTTGTCAGCTTTCGCTGCGGTTTCTTTGACGCGGTCTACTGTATCGGTCCAGTCCTTGTTGAAGGCTTCCGCCTTGTCTTCCTTATCAAAGATCTTTCCCAACAGCTCAATGGACTTGGTGGTGTTGGTGAGCGGATGCTGACGGAAGTCGGTGACTACGTACTTAATCCCGGCGTCATCCATTTTGGTGAGCATACCGTTGGTCTCAGAGGCTTTATAGTGGTCGGCAGTCATGACCACAACATCCGGGTTGTAGGACAGGAGATTTTCTACAGTCACGTCCCCCTTAGCCATATTGCCGATTTCGGGGATGTCTTTTGTCTCTGGGACAGCTTTTTCCAATTCCTCATAGAAGGACGGTGCGGCTGTTTTCAGGTCGGAGCCTCTGGCAACGACTTTGTCGAAGGGCTTGTCTTTGTCCAGAATTGAGGTTGCGAATACTCCGCGTCCTTCTGCCAGAATGATGCGTTCTGGCTGCTTATCAAAGCTTACTTCACGACCTTGCACATCCGTGACTGTTAACGCCGCATTGTTGGCGGCGTTACCGCTTGCGCTGCTGCCACCTTCGCCGTTCGACGTTGTTCCCCCGCCGCATGCGCTAACGAAGATGGTGCAGGCAGCAACGACGACACCCGCCACCATCTTTGTGTAACTTTTCACCTTAAGGCTCCTCTCAATGATGCACTTCACATCTGAGAATGAAGCTTAGATGCAGCCATATATTTTAGGCAAGCCTGGCCTAAAATATATATGATTTTTCTTAGCTCAGCTAAGCGCAGGACCCTATCCACGTGGTGAATTTCTTACCGGAAATACGCTCGTACGCCTCAATGTAACGCTCGCGAGTTGCCTCCACCACTGAACCAGGAAGACTCGGCGGAGGCGCCATGCCATTACGATCCCATCCGGCTTTAGGACAGTTCAGCCAGTTGCGCACATACTGCTTATCAAAGCTCGGCTGCGTCTTACCCTCCACATAATCGCTGCTGGGCCAGTAGCGTGAGGAATCAGGCGTGAGCACTTCATCGGCCAGCACAAGCTTGCCATCCGCATCGATACCAAACTCCAGCTTTGTGTCAGCCAAGATCAGCCCATGTTCCTCCGCAAGGGCCGCTGCCTGCTTATAAATACTCAGCGTGGCCTCGCGCAGCTCATTCGCCCGCGCCTCACCCAGCTTTTCGACGACCGCCTCAAACGGCACGTTTTCATCATGGTCACCCAACTCCGCTTTCGTCGCGGGGGTGAAAATAGGCTCGGGCAGCTTCGACGATTCACGCAACCCCGGCGGTAGCGGAATACCACAGACAGTTCCGGTTTCCTGATACTCGGCAAGCCCCGAGCCGGTGAGGTAACCACGCGCCACGCACTCAAAGGGGATCATGTCCAGTTTTTTACACACAAGCGCCCGCCCAAGAACCTCTTCGGGGATGCGTGGATCGTCTACCGGACCGGCGAGGTGATTGGGGAAGTCAATGTTAGTGAAAAAGAAGACGGTCATCGCGGTGAGCACACGCCCTTTATCCGGGATCTCCGTGTCAAGGACGTGGTCATATGCAGAAATTCGATCAGAAACAACCATAAGAAGGTTGTCGTCGTCGATCTCGTAAATCTCGCGAACCTTACCTGCTGCGAGGTGGTTGTACGAGGACAATTCAGGACGCATGAGTAAACACTTTAGCCCCGTGTAGTACCCAATGCCATGCGACACCTTGCGATGTGCCAAAGCCCACCTTTAAACATGCCAAAGATGGGCACAAATGAGGGTAGCGGGACGTCGAAAAGCGTCGTTAAAGGATCTCACCAGGCTTGTAGGCAGCGGCCTCTGGATGGCGGGACACAACATCGTTCACACGCGCAAGTACTCGCGCCACCTGGCTTTCCGCAGCACCGATGAAGACGCCGCGGTCCGCCAATGCGTCCTGCAGTTGCTCCAGAGTGAGTGGAATACGGTCATCGTCAGCCAAGCGTTGAATCAAATCCTGCTCCGCGCCGTTTTCCCTCATATTTAACGCCACAGCAACAGCATTCTCTTTAATGGCCTCGTGTGCAGTTTCCCTGCCCACACCGGCACGCACCGCCGCCATCAAAATCCGGGTCGTGGCCAAAAATGGCAGGTAGCGCTCCAACTCACGCTCGATCATCGCCGGGAACGCACCGAACTCATCTAGCACCGTCAGGAACGTCTCGCACATGCCGTCAATGGTGAAAAACGCGTCCGGCAGCGCCACACGACGCACCACCGAACAAAACACATCCCCCTCATTCCACTGCTGACCAGCAAGATCAGCGACCATCGTGAGGTAACCGCGCAGCAGAATCTGCATACCACCCACGCGCTCACACGAGCGGGCATTCATCTTGTGCGGCATGGCCGACGAACCCACCTGTCCCTCTTTGAAGCCCTCCGTGACAACCTCATTGCCCGCCATCAGACGAATTGTCGTGGCCAGTGACGACGGCCCCGCGCCCAACTCCACCAGCGCCGAAATCACATCAAAATCCAACGACCGCGGATACACCTGCCCCACCGAGTCAAACACGCGACGGAAACCAAGATGATCAGCCACACGCGTCTCCAATGAGGCCAGCTTGTTTTCATCACCACCCATCAAATCCAGCATGTCCTGGGCCGTCCCCATCGGGCCTTTAATCCCGCGCAGCGGGTACCTGCGCAGCAGCTCCTCCACACGTTCGATGGCCACCAACATCTCATCAGCAGCAGACGCGAAACGTTTGCCCAGCGTCGTGGCCTGCGCTGCCACATTATGAGACCTGCCCGCCATCACCAAGGATTGGTACTCCCCCGCGCGCGCCCCTATTCGCGCCACCACAGCCACGGCTTTATCGCGCACCAACTCCAGCGAACGGCACACCTGCAGTTGCTCCACATTCTCCGTGAGATCGCGGCTGGTCATGCCCTTGTGAATATGCTCATAGCCAGCCAGGGCGTTGAACTCCTCGATGCGGGCCTTCACATCATGGCGGGTCACCCGCTCTCGCTCCGCGATAGACGCCAGGTCCACGTGGTTGATCACGTTCTCGTAGGCAGTGATTGCCTCCACAGGAATATCCACCCCGAGATCCTTTTGGGCTTTCATCACGGCAATCCACAACTGGCGCTCCATGATGATTTTCGCCTCAGGACTCCACAGTTCCGTCAATTCCGCCGAGGCATAGCGATTGGACAGTACGTTTGCGATTTTCTTCTTTTCAGCCACGCCGCCCATTATCGCATGGCATTTTAGGCGCGGGTGGGGTTCCCGGCACGCTTGTAATAGGTATAGAGCGCCACACTCAAGCACACCGGCCAGAAGAACAGCGGTACGTAAGCGATGATAAGCCAGAACAGGTATGGCACGCTCATGCCGTCGGCGGGGGTGGGATTATCACTCAGTCCAAGCCAAGAAGCAGAAAAACGGACGAGGAGTGACCCCAGAATCAGGTACAAAACAGCGTTTCCGAGCGTCCCAAGGGTGAGCGGAACCCACCGTGGAAGCCACATTGTCCAATCAATGATTAACCCCATACTGAGTAGGCCACCAATTAATTGCAGCGCCTCCAAAGTGAGTACATAACGGAAATTTGGGCCGTCTTGATACATGTCTGCGAAAGCAAAACCCGTGTTCACGCCACTAATCATTGCAATGCGCCAGATCATTGACGGCAGGACGCAGGCTAAACACAGCCATGCGGCGACATTTTTTAAATTTTTAGTTCTAAATGTCATGTTTCCAAGCGTAACTATGATATGAAAGCATGGCTAGACCAGTGCGTTTTAGTTCCGATGATATTTTAGACGGCACCGCCCGTACTCTCGCGTTACGCGGGAAGAATCTCACCATGTCTGACATTGCTCAGGAAATCGGTGGACCAACCGGATCGATTTATCATCGCTTTGCTTCACGTGAGGAGCTGCTGGCTACGCTCTGGATCCGCTCAATTAAGCGTTTTCATGTTGGTTTAATCACCGCCTATACCCTCCCCGACCCAGACACCGCCATCCAATCAGCAGCGGTGCACGTGGTGACGTTTTGCCGCGACAACCCACAGGACGCGCTTGCCATGACCCTGTTTCGCCAAACCAGGCTCGCCAATGATGGCCCGGATAATTTGCGTAGCGACGTCGCGCACATCAACGACTCTGCCACCCAAGCACTCTCAGAGCTGGCGATCCGGCGTTTTGACACGCCCTCCAACCATCACCTTGAACTACTGACACTGGCCACCCGGCAATGTCCCTACGGGCTGGTGCGTCCCCACATTGGTTCTGACATCCCCACATGGCTCGATGCCGCAGCGGCCACCAGCGCCTCCGCGATTGCAAAACTCGGCGATGAGCCGAGTGGTCGCCGCGTTAGCTAGTGCTTTGTTGCATTTTTGGGGCGCCATCGATCACTACCAACACTCTCATATAGTTTTGCATTCAAAAGTTATTTGAGAGTTATGACACCTCCACAGCATCACTGCCAGCACACGCAGCCACAGGCGCGCGACCTCATGCTATGTCCGATCTCGATAGCGCCTCAACGGGCTCGCGCAAAATTCAGTGATGCGCCGACACGCTTCATCGATCACATCCAAGTCCACACAAAAGCTGATGCGTATGTAGTGGTGCCCGTCAATAGGGTCGAAATCCACGCCAGGTGCCACGGCCACGCCGGTTTCCTGGAGCAGGTCGCGACACCACTGTTCGGAATCGTCGGTGTACTCGGAAATGTCGATGTATAGGTAGAAGCCACCGTCGGGCGGGGCGAACCTGGTGAAGGGCAGTTTTTCTAGCAACACATCACGGGCAGCCGCGTAGTGTTCCACACGCTGCGCGAGTTCCTGGTGGGACTCCTCACTGAAAGCTTCGACTGCCCCGACTTGGGAGACTGCGGGCGGGCACAGCGCCAGGTTAGCCTGCAGGTTTTCCAGGGGCTCGACGAGGTGATCAGGGACAATGAGCCAACCCAGCCGCCACCCTGTCATGCAGAAAAACTTGGAGAGTGAACCCACAACAACAGCCTGGTTGGAGTAGGACCTCGCGGTGGCACAGGTTCTGCCGTAAGTGATGCCGTGGTAGATTTCGTCGGAAATGAGCAGGCAGCCGTTGGCGTCACACCACTCAGCGATAGCGCGGAGTTCATCGGGGTCGATGATGGTGCCGGAAGGATTGTCGGGGCTGGTGACGATCACCGCCTTGGGTACCGTGTCCAGCTCTGCAAGCATGCGGGCTGTGGGCTGGAAACGAGTATCGGGTCCGCAGGGTAGGTCTACAATCTGCGCGCCGAGTGCTTGGAGGGTGTTGCGATAGGCGGGGTAACCAGGCCGTGACATAGCGATGGTGTCCCCATGATCGAGCGCCGCCAAGAACAGCGCCACGAAACCGCCGGAGGAGCCGGTGGTGATCACCACGTTCTCGGGGCGAGTAGTCACGCCATAGGTGGCACTGTGCCAATCCGCGATGGTGGCGCGCAGCTCGTCGGTGCCCAGCGTGGGGGTGTAACCCAGCGGGGCGTCGATAAGCGCCTGCTGCACCCGGCGGATAACGGGGGTAGGGGCACCAGAGGAGGGCTGGCCGACGCACAGCACCAGGGAATTTTCGTCGGTTTGGCCGAGGATCTGCATCACCCGGAAGGGGTCGACGTGGCTACGCTGGCTGGGTTGTGCGTTCATGGTTATACCGAGATTCGACCTTCGACAGCGGGCAGAGCGATGTCGGAGCGGTAGTGGCTGCCGTCGAGAGAGATGGTGCCGAGGACCGCGTAGGCGGCATCGCGGGCGTCGGTAAGCGTAGAGCCAGTACCAATAACATTGAGCACACGGCCGCCTGCCGACACCAATTCACCGCTGGCGTTGCGCGCGGTACCGGCATGGAGGACTGCGGGGTTCTCGGCACCTGTGATCACATCGCCAGTGCGGGGGGAATCAGGGTAGTTTTGGGCGGCCAACACCACTGTCAGTGCGTAACCATCCTCCCACTCCAAAGGCGGCTGCTCAGCCAAGGTGCCCTCCGCAACAGATGCCAACAACTGGCCGAGAGGAGTTTTCAACAGCGCGAGCACCGCCTGGGTCTCCGGGTCGCCGAAACGACAATTGAACTCCACCACAGCCGGGCCGTCCTGGCCCCAGGCCAACCCGGCGTACAGCAGACCCGAGTAAGAACAGCCACGGGCAACCATTTCCTTGGCGACAGGAACGCATACCTCATCAACAATGCGCTGCACCCCATCCTCGGGAAGCCACGGCAGCGGGGTGTAGGCACCCATGCCGCCCGTATTCGGACCTTCGTCATTGTTGCCCACGCGTTTATGGTCTTGGGCGGGAAGCAACGGCACCACCGTTTCCCCATCTACCAGGCAGAACAGCGACACCTCAGGACCATCCAGGAACGTTTCCAGCAACACCGGGTTCCCAGCGGCGTGAACAGCATCAATGTGGGCACGAGCGGCATCGCGATCCGGCGTGACCACCACACCCTTACCACCAGCGAGACCATCATCCTTGATCACCCAGGTCGGGCCAAAACGATCAAGGGCGGCCTCAATTTCGTCGTTGGAGGCACCGGGGGAAAGCGCCTCCGCGTGAGCTGTTTTCACACCGGCGGCGGCCATCACATCCTTGGCAAACGCCTTAGACCCCTCAATGCGGGCGGCATCCTTGTTAGGCCCAAAGACCTTGATACCCTTCTCACGCAACGCATCGGCCACGCCCGCTACAAGGGGAATCTCAGGGCCGATCACAACCAGGTCTACATCTAACGAGGTTGCGAGCTGTGTCATCTCGGCAGGATCGGTGACAGTGCCCTTATGCAGGGTGGCGAGGTCAGCCATACCCGCATTGCCGGGAACAACATGGAGGTCTGACACAGCAGGGTCCTGCGAGAGTCCAAGGAGCAGGGCGTGTTCACGGAGCCGATAACAAGAATGCGCATGGCTGCCAGTTTATGTGATGGGCTAGTGGGAGCACGAGAGCAGATATGGTGGGTGAAGGTTGTGGTGCGTGGCGGGGTGGCACGCCTGGCGTTAAGTACCCAGCATGGAGGCGTGGCTTGAGGGTTTGATGCCCGAAACATCACCCATTATCGGTCGAACATAAAAGCGATCTACCCCATTTAGACTTAATTGATCATTCATGCTACTAATACCCTATTTTTGCTCCTTATTTTAGCCATTCAAAATGAACGATTCGATCATAATCGCGTCCGAAAGTTGCACACGACACCTGTAGCAGTCACCACCGTGGCAGCACTATTGCTGACTCTTTATAATTCACTTTAGTTTACAAATGCCCCAAAAACCTCACAGGATAACTCTACATAAGTAAATCACATAAGTCACAATAACCACTCAAAGCAACATTAATTAACTCCAGAAACACGCCCGAAAACGGCCAAGACCTGCAAAAATAGTATTGTTTTGGATAACATACAAGAGCCAGAAACGCTCAGAAAGATAACTCATCAGACATATAAATCACGATCCTATAACAATGCGATAACGCTTCGGTTGCACTTTCGCTACTTTTGGGTGACGGTTACGCTTTTTGTCCATCAAGGGACTAGATTTAATTGTATGAGCAGCGTATTTACCAAAATCATCAATGGAGAGCTCCCTGGGCGCTTCATTTACCGCGACGACACTGTCGCCGCATTCCTAGACATCGAACCACTCGCCTATGGACACACCCTCATCGTGCCCGTTCAAGAAGTGGACAAGTGGACCGATCTGGCCCCTAACGTGTGGTGCGAAATCAACGAAGTCGCACAAAGTATCGGACGTGCAGTCATGGAAGCATTCGACGCTGAACGCGCCGGATACGTCATCGCAGGGTTCGATGTGCCACACGCCCATATCCACGTCTTCCCGACCAACACCATGGCCGACTATGATTTCTCTAAAGTCATCAAAGCCGACGAAACCGACCCCGCCCTGATGGACGAAGCAGCTGAAAAACTGCGCGCGATCATGGACACCAACGAAGCGGGGTACGCCTATTAAGAAGGAAGAATGAGCAAGCCGCTTGGGGCACGCGTTCCCACCCGGGGGTGGGTGGAAGACGACTGGCGCGCAGTCCCAAGCGCACAGCGGCCGTGGCCCGTGGTGCTCGCGCACGGGACGTCGGCAAGCACGGGGGATTACATGGAACTGGCGCGTGAACTGCGCGAGCTTGGGTGGGCGGTGTTTATTCCCACCTACGGCAACCGCGCCACCAACCCCATTGAAGACTCCGCCGAGCAAGTACTCGCCTACATCAACCAGGTCCTCCACGCTACCGGTGCGGAGAAGGTCATTATTGTCGGACACAGCCAGGGCGGGGTGCTCGCGCGGTACCTGATCAAACGTCTAGGAGGGGCGTCAAAAGTCAAGCACTTGATCAGCCTGTCCAGCCCACATCACGGCACCAGCCTCGGCGGCATGCTCAACGTGCTGGTCAATTCGGAACGCAGCGCCGACTTCATGATCCGCATGATCAACAACTACTTCGGGCCGGCAGGCATGCAGCAAATCGTCGGCAGCGATTTCCTCACCGACCTCAACGCCGACGGTGACATCGTGCCCGGCCCCGGATACACCTGCCTGGCCACCCGCACCGACACCACCGTCTCCCCCGCCGAGTCCGGCTTCCTCGACGGCCCCGGTGTGGACAACAGTTGGATCCAGGACTACTACCCCCTCGCCGTGATCCTCCACGAAGACATGCCCCGCGACCGCCGCGTCCGCAAACTCGTCATTTCTACCATCGAACAACTAAGGCCACTGCAATGAAACCCCTCGTCCTCTACCTCCCGCGCAGAGGCACCCTTCCCGATCCCCTTCCTGTCACGCGTGACGACGTCCCGGTGCTCCTACTCCACGGATACTTAGGCTCGCCCGGCAACTTCGGCCCCACCGCACGCGCACTCCAACAACGTGGCACCCCTGCCCTCGGGTTCGAATTCGGGCACCGCGGCACAGACCGGCTCGACGACTCACTGAACCAGATCGCCGACTTCGCACGCACCATACCCAGCGAACGCTTCGACATTGTCGGGCACTCCCAAGGCGGACTGCTCGGATTACGCCTCGCCCACCTCCCCGAATTCCAACCGCGTATACGACGCATCGTCGGCCTCGGGGCGTCCTTCAAAGGCATCAACGTCAACTACCCTGCGTGGCTCGATCCTATTGCCGCTGCCATCGGCGGGCCTGCGGCGCCCTATCTTCGCGGCAAAGGCTTCCACGAGGCAACCATCCCCGACGGGGTTGAGGTTGTCTCCATCGTCTCCACTGCTGACCGCATCGTCCGCCCCGACAACGCCACACTTGGGCACGTGATCACTATCGACGGCGTGCCACACTCCCGCATGCCAGAACTCGCCGGGCCAGTAATAAAGGCGCTGGATATGGAGGTGTGAAAGGGATGCTGTATGCAACGATCGTGCGGAGAAAAATTAAACGCACATTCCGTGACATTAACCAGGGCAACGTCCAGCCAATGCTTGACACCCTTGCCGACCCATTTGTCTATGTCTTCCATGGGACACATGCATTGGGAGGACGCAGAACCTCCAAGGACGCTATGAGGCTGTGGTGGGAGCGAGTTTTCCGGCTACTACCTGGTATTCGATTCGACGTTCAAGAGGTTGTGATCAGCGGGTGGCCGTGGAATATGCGCGTTGCAGTTAGGTCTTTAGTGAGCGGCGACCTGCCTAATGGGGAGTTGTACAGCAACACTGCATTCCAATTCATGAACGTGAGGTGGGGACGAATCACACGGATAGAAACCATGGAAGACACCCAACTTCTTGAACAGGCGCTTCGGGTGGTTGCTGAATCTGGCTATGTTGAAGCACTAGAACCACCGGTGAATGGGTAGTCTGCTCACTGCACGGACGGATTTCTGAGCCTTATAACCCACGTCAGGGTAACAAAAAACGCGCTGATGGCACTAAAAATGATAAGCACCACCAGATGCTTACCGATCATAACTCCCAGCAAGATGACACACAGAACAGCGAACCATGCTGCACATATTGACATAATAGCAATTTTGCGTTGACTCATTTCCCTACCCCTTTCCTGTCAAAATGTAAATACACCAGCAAGTATGCCATTAACAATTAAAAGCTGCAAGCAGGAAAAACAAATCTTGACTTAGCTTTCCCGCACTCTACAGAAAATTAACCCATTAAAATTCCACCTACATGAACGAATTTCACCAACAATAAATTTAATTCTATCTGATCTTAGAACGAGAAATCTTCATTAGCACTACAAGTAAAAACACCCCCTTAAGATCAAGTTCGCAATAAAAAGACTGTGTCCAGACCCCATCCCTCAGCGTCAATGAGGTGACCCTTGTGCCACAGGTATGATGTTGTCGCCATAGTGAAACCATCCCCAACAAAACGACTCATACACACTAGACCACATGCGACCAAGCTGATGACACAACCTATAAGCAAGCTATAGAAAATTGAAAGCAAAACAAGCTAGATACACTCGAATATAGAGACGTTCTCTTCCAGAATCAAGGACACATTTGCCCTACACCCAGCCTAGAAGACCCGCGAAAAGCCCTGCCCAAAACCCGCTTAAACTACTGCACAGAGCCCCACTGGATGAATCCTATAGACGATGTCAGAGAAGTGCTCTACTTCACTCTTGGTGGAGAAAATTGACGCTAAAACAGCACTAATTCTATGTCGCGTTTACCATCGTAGCTGGAATTGGGTTCGGCATTTCTTTCAGCCTGGTTACAGATACTGCGCCAGCACCGTACCCAAGTCTTGCGTTGGCGCAGCTGTCGTAATTGCAGAAACCAACAATAAAATCGGCAATACACTGGACACTGGGAACTGCGCTCCTTGAACCTTTACCTACAGTTGTATCCCAATACAGCTATTCTGCAAATGAAACAGGCGTTGCTAAAGTTGTAAACAAGTACGACACTTCCTCCTCACACCGTATTAAATATCCGCACTCGCTATAATATTTTAAGTCACACGACTCTCTGCAAGATCAACATCGTTATAAAGAAGATAGTGATTCATGCTGATTGCGGAGTTCACACCAGCAGACATGGCGTTAGATATCTGATCTGGAGAACTCACACAGTTTCCACCTGCCCACAATCCCTCCTCACTAGTCTTTCCATCGATTTCAGTTTTCACCCATGAATTTTCAATGAGACATCCAGCTTCCCTCAATAGAAAATCATTTGGAGAAAACACTGGCCCCACAAAAACGGAGCCATACTGCCTACTTTTTGTTTCTATACACTGGAGGTTAACAGAACCCTTCTCTATATCATCAGCAGATTCCATGCCAATCACAAGATCATCCACAACACAGACTCCCCAAGAGATCAGCTTAGCCCGTTCTTCTTTTGATAGATACATTCCGTTAACAATTAGATCAATTTCATCTGACCATAACTTAAGGAGGAAAGCCTGATGCAAAGAAAAATTTCTATTAGCGCCGCCAATAACAGCAATCTTTTTCCCATTAAGCTCGAACCCATGACAATAAGGGCAATGAAATACTGTTTTTCCCCAAAGGTTTTCCAAACCTGCAATATCTGGTAATTTATCGGATAATCCAGTAGCAACAAAACAACTTCTAGCCTTTATATGAGCTTCATCCGACAAAGTTGCAAGCCAATCACCATCAGCCCCTTTTGACAACTGGCTAACTGATTCATGCAGGAGTAGACCGCCAAAACTTAAATATTCCTCAGTCCCTTTCGCTAATATTTCAGCAGGTGGAACATTATCCATTCCCAGAATTCCATGAGCATGTTTACTGACAACATTTCTAGGATTTTGCGAATCCACTATAATAACTTTTCTATTGGCACGCGCCAGGGTAATCCCTGCACTCAATCCACAATATCCGCCACCAATAATAAGTGCATCATATCTCATATACATCACCTAACCGCATTAGAGCCTATAAATAAGGCCTTTTTCATCATATGAGTAGCCATCGCTCACAAAGCTTAGATTGTTCTCCGTATTTCACGATGCGCCACACCGCAATAGGTCGAAGATTGAAGGGCGACAAGCTAGCATACCTGGCATAACCCCCTCACCTTGTCCTACATTTGGACCTATGAGCGACCCCGTCGACAACGATACCGTTCACACAGACACCAACAACACCACAACCAACCCCGATCCCGCACACCACACAGTAGACATTGAGGATGAGACTCATTATTTCGCCTGGCCGAAAGACAAAGTGTTGCTTGACGCACTCCTTGACGCCGGGGTGGATGCCCCGTATTCCTGCCATATGGGTGAGTGCGGTGCCTGCCAATGCACGGTCGAGGGTGGGGAGACACACATGCTGGCTAACCAGGTGCTCAGCACCTACGACATTGAGGATGATCAGCGCCTAGCCTGCCAAACTATCCGCGATGAGGATGGACCGTACGAGATTTCGTACTGGTTCTAGCCCCGCCCCGCTACATAGCCTTCAACACAACCCTAAACTTTGATCCTTCCCCTTCCACACTATCCACACTGATCGACCCACCATGCGCCTCAACCAGCGTTTTTGTAATAGCCAGCCCCAGCCCGGAGCCGCCGGATTCGCGGGAGCGGGATTCGTCGGCACGGTAGAAACGCTCGAAGATGTGGCTTGTCACCTCGGGTGACATGCCCACGCCATTATCAGAGATGGCCACCACAATAGTGTCGCCGTCTTTGCGGATGTTCACGTCCACGGCAGCGTCTGGCCCACCATGCTTCAACGCGTTGACCACGATGTTGCTGAGCACCCGGTGGAGTTGCGAGGCGTCGCCAATCACCATGGGTGGTTCGGTGGTGTCGTTGTGGATGCCTATACTGCGCCCCGGGTGTGCGGCCTGCACAGAGCTGACCACATTAACGGCCAGCTCAAACATGTCCACGGGTTGTTTTTCCATGCGGGAGCCCTCGGCGCGTGTGAGCGCCAGTAGGTCTTCCACCAGGAGTGTCATGCGCGCGGCTTCGCCTTCGATGCGGTCTACGACCATGCCGAAGTCTTGGGTGGCACCGGAGCGATAGAGTTCCGTGTAGCCTTTCACAGAGGTGAGTGGGGTGCGGAGTTCGTGGGAGGCGTCACCAACGAAGCGGCGCATTTGTTCTTCTTTTTGCTGCGCCGTCATCAGGGAGTCTTGCAGCTGGGTGAGCATGATGTTCAGCGCCGCAGCGAGTTGCCCTACTTCGGTGCTCATGGGCCATTGCGGGACCCTTCGGTCGAGGTCACCAGCAGCGATGTCCCGCGCTGTATGCTCGACCTCTTTGAGGGGCCGGAGCGCGCGGCGCACGGCCCACATGGCTACCAGGCCAAGGATGCCCAACACGATAAACCCGATGAACACCTGCACAATGGTGAGTCGCCGCAGGAGGGAGTCTTCCCTCTCCAGGCTTTGCGCCACGATGGTTTGTTCTTGGCCTTGGGTGAAACCAAGGACGCGCCAACGCACGTGGTCACCGTTGCCAATGGAGGAGACGGTGGTGGGGCGCTCGTCGAAACGCACGGAGCTGACATCAGGGGCATCGGAGCCGTCGTTGACTTCCAGGACTGTGCCGTCGGTGAAGCGTTTGAGCACGTAGAAGTCGCTGGGAGGGCCTTGTTGGGTTGCCCCCGGCCGCTGGAATTCGCCGCGGTCCAGCCAGCTTTTCGACGCCTGCTGCAACTTACTATCCACGTTTGAGTAGGCGAAGTCACGCATAATGCCGTTGACGGCGAACGCACTGGCACTGAGCCCCAGCGCGGACACAAGCACCACGATCAGCACCAGCCAGGTCTGCAACGGCAGTGCTTTGAGTTTTGTCATGGCGGTTTAGGTTTTCGGGGTGGTGCGTGGGGTGCGCAGCACGTAACCAACGCCGCGTACCGTGTGGATGAGCTGCGGGTCGGAGGTGTCTATTTTTCTGCGCAGGTAGGAAATGTAGGATTCGACGACGTTGCCGTCTCCTCCGAAATCGTAGTGCCACACGTTGTCCAGAATTTTTGCCTTGCTCAGCACCACCTCGGCGTTAAGCATGAGGTAGCGCAGGAGGTTAAATTCGGTTGGCGAGAGTTCTACGATCTCACCAGCTTTGATTACCTCGTGGGTGTCATCGTTGAGGGTAATGTCCGCGTAGCTCAACGTGGAATCTTCGTCCGCCGTCTCTGTGTGTAACTGGCCGCGGCGCAGGATCACGCGCAGGCGGGTAATCACTTCCTCCAGCGAAAACGGCTTGGTTACGTAGTCATCCGCGCCGATGGTCAGGCCGTGGATGCGGTTTTCCACCGCATCTTTGGCGGTGAGGTACAGCACTGGGCCGTCGAGACCGTCGGCGCGTAGGCGAGGCAGGAGTTCAAAACCATCCATGCCGGGCATCATCACGTCCAGGATGAACGCATCGGGGCGGAAGTCGCGAGCGACGCGCAACGCCTCCATGCCCGATTTCGCAGTGGCAACCTCGAACCCCTGGAACTTCAAGCTCACGCTCAGAAGTTCCACAATGTTGGGTTCGTCATCCACCACGAGGACACGGGTGGGTGGTTGATTACTGGACGTGCTTTGGATGCTCATATCGTCCATTGAATCATTGTTTGTATCACTGGTTGCTGCAGCCACGGGTGTCATTCCTTACCCGCCGCCGCAGCAACAATCATGTTTTGCGCGGTTGCCGACGCCGGGGACGGCTCAACAACCTGCAAAAACAAACCGCTTACTGCAACTGAAGCCGCAACCACACTGGCAACAAAACCATTCATGGCGACACCAACCTTCCTCAACTAGGCATCTCACTGTCTGTTAGGTGACAGTGTGCGCGACCCCTCTGGAGAGCGGCTGCCCGGTTCCTGGAAGGTTGCTGTGAATGGCAGGAGCGGCTATATGCACCTTCTAGCCCCACTCGACCGACTGAAGGTCAATACCCGCCGCAGCGGCCTCGGCCTCCACGAGTGTCAGCAAGTACTCGGGGTTGGTGTACATGTCACGGTACCTTTCGTCGGCAACGTACAGCCTGGCCAGCAACACCTGCTTGGACAGGGTGCAATCGTAGTAGCGCTCGACTTGGGCGCGGTGGCGTGCCACGAGTTCTTTCGCGGCGTCGGAACCCGGGGCGACACCCGCAGCCTTAGCGGCGGCGACATCCCGGTTGAATGCCTCCATTTCCGCTCCAACCTTGACCCAGTCCTCGCGGGTCATCTGGGCGGTGCGCTCCTGAGCCTGTGCCCACTCGGGTGTATCGCCCCAGCGTGCCTCGGCCTCTTCCTCGTAGTCGTGCCACTTTTTGCCGAACAATTCGACTTTCTCATCCATGGTGAGATTTCCTTCCATGATCGTGTCCACTGCACGAACCATCTCGTGCAGGTGATCGATCTGTTCAAGGAGCAGCCGTTTCTGATTTCTCAGATGCTCCCCGACCGTACCTGGCTTGTCGAGCATCTCCTCGATGTCTTTCAGCGGAACACCCGCCTCGCGGTACACGAGGATCTGCATGGCGCGCTCAATGTCGGCTTCGGTATACAGGCGGTAATCGGACCAGGTGCGAAAACTCGGCACGAGAAGTCCGATGTTGTCCCAGTGCCGAAGCGTCCTGGTTGTCACACCCAGGTAGTCGGCCATCTGCCCAACAGTGAGTTCGGTATTGTCGATCACGGGATTAAGTGTCTTCCTTTACGTTGGGTCAAGCTCAAGGGGCTGTGCAGAAATACGTCAAAAAAATTAAGGCCACGACCCAACAACAGGCTGTGACCTTGAAAAATAGAGCTGGAGACGAGACTTGAACTCGCAACCTACGGTTTACAAGACCGTTGCGCTACCGATTGCGCCACTCCAGCACGTGACCACTTTTGCGGGTACGGTTGATTATGGTACCTGATTGCAGGAACTTAGCAAATGTGGGGCTTCATGTGTGCGAGTGGTGCGCTGGGGAGGGATGCTGGGTATGTTGTAATCCTTGGTACCGTTTTGCCGCCCTACGGCGTGAGGATTGAAGCGCGTGAGCACAGTTGTTGATCGGGTCAGGGCGTTGTTTAGCCGCAGGGGACGTATTGCGACTATCGACGCCGCGAAAGCCGCTCCCCCACCCTCCCCACTGGCCCCCGTCGACCTGACTGATCCCGCGCAAGTGTCAGGCGTGATGGACATTGCCGCACGCATCGGCGACATTCTTCTCTCCTCTGGCACCGGCAACAACGACGTGAAGGCACAGATCCATGCGGTGGCCTCTGCCTATGGCCTGCACTACAGCCACGTGGACATCACCCTGAACACCATCACCATTTTCACGCATATTGGTACCGCCCAGAAAATCCCGGTAAGCATTTTCCGCGTGGTCCGCAGGCTGAGCGTGGACTTTTCCAAACTCTCTGAAGTGGACCGTCTTATCCGATCCATTCAAGCGGGTGCCACCCCACCGGACGTGGCGGAAAAGATTCTCGACGAACTCTCCTCCGCCCCACCGCGCTACGGGCGGCGCATGTCGCTGTTCGGCTGGGCGCTCATGGCCGCTGCGGTGGCCGTGATGTTGGGCGGCGGTTTGTTGGTGGCCGCTACTTCGTTCATTTCTGCGGTCGTCATCGTGGGTGGCGCGAGCTGGTTGGATGAGCAACGCCTGCCCATGTTTTTCCAAAACGTCTACGGCGGGATTGCCGCCCCCGTTCCAGCCGCACTGACCTACCGTTTGGCCCTGGAATCCGGGTTGAATCTCGCGCCGGGGCAGGTCGTGGCGTCGGGAATCGTGGTGATGTTGGCTGGTTTGACCCTTGTGCAGGCGTTTCAGGATGGCATCACGGGTGCACCTGTAACAGCAAGTGCGCGGTTTTTTGAAACGATGATGCTGACCGGCGGGATTGTGGCTGGTGTGGGTATTGGCATCCAAACCTCAGCGGCCCTGGGCGTGACACTGCCGGAGCTGGAAACCGTCGTTTCACCAAACTTGGCATCGACCACGTTGAAAGTGACGGCAGGTGCCATCGCGGCCGCCGGGTTCGCCATTGCGTGTTATTCCGAGTGGTCATCTGTGCTGGTCTCTGGCATGACGGCCGGCATGGGATCGTTTGTGCAGTATTTTATCCTGGTGCCGCTGGGCGTGGGTCCGGTGATTTCCATTGGCATTTTGGCCACCATCATCGGTTTAACTGGTGGCTTGCTGGCTCG
>ERZ773263.155-NODE-155-length-50881-cov-3.219592_pt1 | contig 50881 bp, 41 predicted proteins | sample MGYA00511076_ERZ773263 | MGnify/ENA primary metagenome ERZ773263 (study PRJEB29015, sample SAMEA2738155) | human oral metagenome | biome: human oral; feature: human-associated habitat; material: saliva | place: China | collected 2195 ... | reverse complement strand
GTCGGCGCGAGATAAGAAACCTGATTTATTTGGAAAGGTGGGGAAGCCTCCTAAAGCCACCGGCAAAATCGATGGATGGATAGGTTATGGTTCTGAGCCTCAAGAAACTGGGAAGGAAAGCTATAACACGCTTCGTTCTAAAGCGCTCTGGAAAGGTGTAACTGATTCTGCCATTGATTGGGTAAAATCCCATAAAGATGACCAGGTTGAGTTGAATGGCCGGAAGAGATCATTGCGAGAATTTATCTGCCAAAAAGTCGTGTATGATCGCCAGCAAAATATACATGGCGATAGAAAAATTGAAGATCCAAATAAATTATGGCAGGACATGTTGTCTAACTTTAACCAGGCACTTGTTGATATTCGTAAAAATTCAATCGATGAGAAAACTCTACAGAAAACTTTGTCGGATACAAAAATCGGGTTAATTTGGAAAGTCCACAATTCAGACCTAGCTAACAGTATCACTCGCTTAATTCCTTATATGATGAACAGCGACAGGGATTTCGCTAAAAAAGTAAAAGCGAATGTCGTAGTTTCCTGCAAAGAACTCGGCATTGACGCGAATAAGTTTTGCTTTGATAATTGGACAGTGCAAGAGATGGCGCAATCCGCTAAGACAAAAGAAAGAAATAATGAACAGTAAGGCTTTAGCCCGAAAGCTCTACTTTAAACTCGAAATTGACAACGAAAATCGGCTCACTATCAGATATAGAGAGCCGTTCAACTTACTAACACGGAACCGTTTAAATGATTTTGGTGCCCGAGACAGGACTTGAACCTGCACCTAGGAACTAGACTAGCACCTGAAGCTAGCGCGTCTGCCAGTTTCGCCACTCGGGCCTGTACAGATTATAGCACACCGCATGGGTTGAGAGATATTTATCGCACTCTTTCACATCGTTTATTTCATAAGATGAAAGAATTATAAATAAAATAAAAATAGAGTAAAATTAGAATAGTATTATAAAAGAAAGAGGAAACATGGCTGTCGAAATTGAAGGTAGAATCCCAAATATTAATCCAGAGGAAGTAAAAGCTAAACTTCTTGCCATTGGCGCTAAACCACTTGGCTTCTATAATTTTCGGCGTTACGTTTTTGATCCAACTATAGGCGCTCCTCATCGTTGGTTGCGCCTACGTACTGATGGCAATAAAACCACTCTTACCTTCAAAGAACTCAGTAATGATTCATTTTCTGGCACTGAAGAGTGGGAGATTGAGGTCTCTGATTTTGAGACTACTTTAGAGATTTTAGAAAAAACCGGCATCAAACACCGTTCTTATCAAGAAAATACCCGTGATGAATATGAGTATCATGGCGCCAAGCTCTCCATCGATCACTGGCCAAAACTTGGATATTTACTAGAAATAGAGGTTGAAAAAGAAGAAGATATCTATAATATCACTAGTAAGCTTGGCTTTAACCCACAAGATATTATCTCAGCCAATCACGCGGAGCTATATCAAAATATCGGAATCGACGTCAATAACTGTGACGTTCTAAAATTTTAGTCACCTCAACAATCTGTTAAAACCGCTAGTACTATCCAGAATCCTCTACCCTAACCCTCTTATGCTATACTAAAATCATGAATAATCTACATTATGATGGACCAATTGTTTTAGCTGTACTTGATGGCGTCGGCCTCAGAAACGACGAATACGGAAATGCCGTCGTGCAGTCTCATTCTGAGTTCATTGATCAGCTTTTTGATAAATATCCTTGGGTCTCTCTCAAGGCTTCCGGTGAAGCTGTCGGTATCCTAAAAGGACAGATGGGCAACTCTGAAGTTGGACATAACGCTCTTGGTGCCGGTCAAATTATCAAGCAGGGTATTGCTAAAATCGAGGATGATTTTAATACTGGCGCTATTTGGCAAACCGAAGCCTGGCGCGGCGCTATCGGCAATGTCAAGCAAAATCACTCCACCCTACATTTTTCTGGCATCTTCTCTGATGGTGGTGTTCATAGTTCAATCTTTCAGCTTTTTAAGATACTGGAGCAGGCGCAAAAAGAAGGAATAACAAAAGTTCGCATCCATCTTATCTTAGATGGTCGTGACGTTCCACCTCAGTCTGCAGACCACTACATCCAGCTTCTCGAGGATAAAATAGCTGAACTAAAATCCATCTCAGACCTTCCTCTTGATTATCAAATCGCCTGTGGTGGCGGACGCATGCTCTTTTTGGCCGACCGTTATGAGGCTGATTGGAGTATTGTTAAAACTGGTTGGGATGCCATGGTCTATGGTAGGGCTGATCAGTATTTTACTTCTGCCATGCAAGCCATTAAAGAAAATCACTCAAAAGATCCAAATTTGCAGGACCAATATTTTCCAAGTTTTGTTATCACAGAAGCAAATTCAGATGGTCAACCTGATAAAAATCGTCCGGTTGGTTTAGTCAAAGACGGCGATAGTTTTATTTTCTATAGTTTTCGGGCAGACCGCGCCATTGAAACTGCCAAAGCCTTCACCGAGCAAGACTTCCATGGTTTTGACCGTGGCACCGAAAATAATCGCCCCCTCAATGTTTTCTTTGCTGGCATGACCGAATATGATTCCGACCTTCATCTTCCAGAGCATTGTCTAGTTACCCCAATCACTATTAAAAATCCGCTCAACCAACTTCTTGCTGCAAATCATATAAATCAGCTTGCCGTCGCCGAGACTGTTAAATTTGGACACATCACCTATTATTTTAATGGTAATAGCTACGATAAAGCACCAGGCGAAGATTTTCTCGAAATTAAATCCGATACCAGGCCATTCAACGAACGTCCATGGATGAAAGCAGCTGAAATTACTGACGAAGTTTTAGATAAAATGTCTGAAACCGATGAATCAGGTAAACCCAAATACCAATTCATCCGTATTAATTATGCGGGTGGTGATATGGTTGGCCACTTTGGTGAACTCGAGCCCACCATTGCTGCCATGGAGGCTATTGATATCCAGCTTGCTCGTCTAGCTAAGAAGGTTGACGAACTTGGTGGTATGATGATTATTACCGCTGACCACGGTAACGCCGAGGAAGTTTTTGATCCAATCACTCAAAAGCCAAAGACCTCGCATACTCTTAACCCTGTTCCATGCTGGTTCTATGACAATACCGAAAATCAAAAGAAATATCAGCCACAGCAGCTCGCGGATGCTGGATTATCTAATGTTGCACCAACCATTGCTAAGCTTTTTGGTATTTCTGACCTTCCAGAGTCCTGGCGCCAGCCTCTAATCTAGCTTCTGCTGGGTATAAAAGCTATAAAAATTCTAGCAAAATATTCATTATGTGATATAATCAGCAAAGAAAAAAGACAATTTTTTTGGTGGGAATAAAGGAGCTATTATGCAAAAGATTACGAAAGCAATCATTCCAGTAGCTGGATGGGGCACTCGCCGTCTTCCAATTACAAAAATTATTGAAAAATCAATGCTTCCTGTCGGTAACCGACCTCTTGTCGATTATTCGGTACAAGAGTTAATCAAGGCCGGTATCACCGATATCTATATGGTCATCAGTAATGTTGAGCCTTGTCAGGTTCAGGAATTCTACCGCGATAATCTAGCTTTAAATGACTATCTTGTCGAACGTGGCAAGGCTGATCGTCTAGCTCTTGCAAAGACTCTTCCAGATCACGTCAAAATTCACTACACCACTCAAGATCCAGCCGGTCGTTATGGCACTGCAGTTCCTATTGCCCTAGTTGTCGAGGAATATAATCTTGATGAGCCAGTCCTTGTCTTCATGGGTGACGATTTTGTCTGGAATCCAGACGGTGAATCTGCCGCCGAATCTCTTATTCATTCACTGCAAAGTGAAGATGAATCAGCTATTCTAGGTGTTGAAATTCCTCGCGAAAAAGTCGACAAATATGGTGTTCTCAGTGTCCAAGATGGCAAACTTGTTGATGTTGTTGAAAAACCAAGCATAGAGGAAGCTCCTTCGAATATGATTAATGTTAGTAAATACATTATGTCTCGCGATCTTCTACGTCGTGTTGTTAATTATGTCAAGTCTCATGACTTCGGTCCCCTCGATCAGGAATATTTAGTAACCGATCCAATCGACGAATATATCAAAGAAGGCGGTATTATGCGTGTCGCTCCCACCACTGGTGAGTATCTCGACGGCGGCTCTGTTGAAGGTTGGGTTCACGCCAATAATGTCGTCACTGGCTATCAAGCTAAGCAGAAATAAATTAAACCCCAACTTGCTATTATCGGCATCGAAAATATCACCACAAGAATATTTTACAAAGGAGAATTATGGCAAAACCACGCACATACCAAGAGGAAATTGGTCTAGTTGTTTCGAATATGCGTCGCGAAAAGGGCCTGACTCAGGCTCAACTCGCGAATATGATTGGCACCTCACAATCTGCTATCCACCGCATAGAAAAAGGTGATCAGAATACTTCGCTTGAAATGATCAAGAAGGTCTCCTCAGCCCTCGGCGGTCAGATCCTCTCTATTAATGACTCCTCATCTCAATCTTTTCGGGTTAATGGTGGTCGCACTTTAAGTGGCACCATCACCATTAATACTTCCAAAAATGCTGCCGTTGGTTTGCTTTGCGCCAGTCTATTAAACCGTGGTCGCACCGTACTTCATCATGTTGCTCGTATCGAAGAAGTCTTTCGTATTATCGAAGTTCTCGAGTCAATTGGCGTGAAATGTCGCTGGTTCAACCGTCGTCGCGATCTTGAAATTATTACACCACGCGAATTAAAAATGGATGAATTGGATCTTGATGCCGCTCGTAAAACCCGCTCCATCATCATGTTCCTAGGCCCCCTCCTTCATCGCTATCAAAACTTTAAACTACCTTATGCTGGTGGTTGTTCTCTAGGTACTCGCACTGTCGATCCGCATCTTAAAGCTCTTTCTGCTTTTGGTCTTGAAGTTGATGCCAAATGTAATGCTGGCTTTTATGAGGCAACTGTAAACCAGGCTGAACTTCAGAGCGAGACAAATAAACGTATTGTTCTGATTGAACGTGGTGACACCGTAACTGAAAACGTTCTCATGGCCGCCGCTCTCTATCCTGGCAAGACCACCATCATTGGTGCCTCTCCGAATTATATGGTGCAGGATGTCTGTTTCTTCCTACAAAAACTTGGGGTTAAAATTGAAGGAATCGGCTCAACTACTCTTGAAATTGAGGGTCTCGAAAAAATTGATGAGGATGTCGACTATTATCCTAGTGAGGATCCGATCGAAGCAATGTCTTTCATCGCTGCCGCCCTCGTTACTAAATCTGAAATCACTATCAGCCGTGCTCCTGTCGAATTTCTTGAAATCGAGCTTGAGGTACTTCATACCATGCACGCTCGGATTGATCGTTCAGAGGAATACCGCTCCTTTAATGGCGAAACCCGTCTCGTTGATTTAACGATTCATAAATCTGATCTCGTTGCACCAACAGATAAGATTCATCCAATGCCATTTCCAGGTCTCAATATTGATAACCTACCTTTCTTTAGTGTAATCGCTGCCACAGCTACCGGCCGCACGTTAATACATGACTGGGTCTTCGAGAATCGTGCTATCTATTCGACCTATCTTTCCAATCTTAACGCCAAAATTGAGTTACTTGACGCTCACCGCGTCTATGTCGAAGGCCCAACCAACTGGCGCGCTGCAGAGCTTGTCGCTCCTCCAGCTCTCCGACCTGCCGTCGTAGTGCTAATCGCCATGCTAGCCGCTCCTGGTGTCTCGATTTTACGTAATGTCTATTCCATCAATCGTGGCTATCAGAATTTTGCCAAGCGCCTTAATCATCTTGGCGCCGATATTCGTCCAGTCTCCGGCATTTAGCTTATGTTATAATCGACATATGTTACAGGTATTCAAACTCCAGAATATCGAGGAATTTATTTCTGAAATCAAAATCTCTAAACTTATCTTTAGCAGCTTTATTTTGATTGCAGCGATATTCGCGGGTGTTTGTTGCCAAATCAATCAGACCGAACAGAATGCTAATTATGTAAAAAAATATCTTGCCAGCAAGAAGGGCTACTATTCGAACCTAGTCACCAGTACTCGTCGTCAGGTGACGGAAAAATACTATGGCACTCAGGCAAAAACTGAGGAATTCTCTGAGCAATTTACTACTGATTTTTATAAAAAAATCAGCCAACTTCAAGATTCTGATCTTAAGGAGGGCATAGTTTTTATGCAGTTAAAATATCTCAATGATTATTTTACGGAAATTCTAGAGCAAAGTATTAACCAAGAAACCTATATTACGCACTTAAATCGTTTTCTTGATCTCAGGTTTTCTGGTCAAGATAATTTTAATAGCATTAAGACTCAGATTAGCAATAGTATGGCTGCTAAAATCGACCAGTTACTTTCAAAGGAGCGTCTCTCAGTTCATCCCCAAGTTCTTGCAAACTTTATCTCGCCCATGGTTGAGGTTTATTATCGCCAGCTAATTTCTATTAGTCATGCCAACACAAACCTCTACCAAAGCAACTCCGCTCTTCATTTCCTTGTCCTCAATCTTCCAATCATCGTCTTTCTAATTTTCTTGATTATCGGCTACTTCTTTTATTCGAGTGTTGGCGGTCGCCTACTTGCCTTTTGCTTTATCCTGATTTTCTTCTTCATTTCCTTTCTCTTGCAGGCCCCAGTCTCTAATCACAATATTGACTTAACTTATAGTGATATAATCAAAGTATGAATATTTTTACGGAGGGACTAAATCCTGCTCAAAAAGAAGCAGTAGAAACTTTAACTGGGCCACTTTTGATTTTGGCTGGCGCTGGTTCTGGTAAGACTAAAACCTTAACACATCGCATTGCTAACTTAATTTCTCATGGCATTCCAGGAGAGCGTATTCTAGCTGTCACTTTTACTAACAAAGCCGCCAGGGAAATGCGCGAGCGCTTATGGAGGCTACTTCAGCAATCTCGTTCAAACGCCTATCTTACTCCACAGCTTTCCGACGATATCGTTGCGGATAATACTGCCCTCCTTGCTTCTGACTCCACGCTGGGTCAAGATACAGATCTTGACGGCTTCACTGATCCTCCTCGTAGCTTTATGAACTATATGGGGACTTTTCACGGAATCTGCGTCAAAATCCTGCGTATCGAACATCAAGCTGCTGGACTAGATAAGAATTTCGTCATCTACGATACTGACGATCAGATCTCTCTTATCAAACAAGCCATGAAGGATCTCAAAATTGACGACAAAAGTCTGCGACCAAAATCTGTTCAAGGCACCATCTCTCACTGTAAGAATATTGGGCAAACTCCAGAGGAATTTGAAGAAGAGGCATATTATCCGAATCAGGTTAAAACCGCCAAAATCTTCGCTCGCTATGAGAAACTAAAACGCGATTCCTTTGCCTTAGATTTTGATGACCTGCTACTTGAGGTTACTCACCTCTTTGAAAAACATCGTGAAGTGCGTGAACGCTGGCAAAATCGTTTTGAGCATATTTTGATTGATGAGTATCAGGACACCAATCAGATTCAGTATCGTTTGGTTAAGGCCTTAGTTAACCAAGATAGGAATATCTGTGTAGTCGGTGATGACTGGCAGTCGATTTATTCCTGGCGCGGTGCAGATTTTACCAACATTTTAAATTTTGAGCGTGATTTTCCAGGCGCTAAAACTATTAAGCTGGAGCAAAATTACCGCAGTACTGGCAATATTTTAACGGCTAGTCAGAAAATCATTAATCAAAATAAAACTCGCACGGATAAGGAATTATTTACTACTGCTGGCGATGGTGAGCCTATTGAAATTGAATCTATGATGGATGAAACCGCCGAGGCAAACTATGTCGCACTGAAAATCATCAATCTTCTGGCAAATTCTAAAACCACCATGCAAAATGGCGAGTTAGTTAAAGATTTTACCAGCTACTCTGATTTTGCCGTCCTTTATCGTACCAATGCGCAATCCTATGCTATTGAAAAAGCCCTGATTTCTCACCAAATTCCCTACAAGATTATTGGTGGAGTACGCTTCTATGATCGCAAGGAAGTCAAAGATGTTCTGGCGGTCCTGAAATTGATTGTCAATTTCCATGATCGCATCAGTCTTGATCGAATTTGTCGCAATTTATTATCCGGTATTGGTCCAGCCAGCCTTGAAAAAATTCACACCTTCTTAAATCAATCCGAAGGCTATGATCAGTCTGCACAAGGGAAAAATAACGCCCTACTTGACACCGGCCTCTCTGATACTCTTTCTGGTAAAGCCAAAAATAGCTTTGCTAGGCTGCAGAATTTTTTGCGCGATCTTGATCTGTCACTCAAGCCGGCCGAAATCACAGAGCAGGCTATCCATTATTTTGGTTTAGTTGAATCTCTTCGAGATGGTACCCCAACTGGTGACGAAAGAGCCGAAAACCTCAATACTATGATTGGTAACGCCAGTGAATTTGATGCTCTCGAGGATTTTCTTGCTGAAGCCAGCCTCATGTCTTCCGCCGATGAACAGACCTCGACCAACTTCGTCACTCTCATGACTATTCATGCTGCTAAGGGTCTTGAATTTCCGGCCGTCTTCCTAGTGGGGCTTGAAGAGGGCCTTTTCCCGAGCTCTCGCTCTGATGATGAAGAGGCAATTGAGGAAGAACGTCGCTTAGCTTATGTAGGAATGACTAGGGCTAGAAAGTTACTTATTTTAACTTACGCCGGCTCCCGTTTTTCGAACGGACAGCTCAGTTATAACATGCCATCACGTTTTCTGATTGAGTTGGGCTACGATCCGTATAGTTCACAAAATACTTCGCAATCCCATAATTCGTATAACCCGTATGACTCATACAGTCCTTATAACTCACGTAATTTCAGCCAGTCCAATAATTCTCGCTCCTTTGACCCATTCAATGACGATATTGAATATGATGAGGTCGACCCTTTTCCAGATGATTTCTAATTCATCAATATTTCATTCATAGACAAAAAATAGTAAAGCTTCTATACTTATAAATAATCATAAACAAAATAAAACCGGAAACTAAAATGCCAAATCATGAAGGTCTACCACTAAAGGCTCAGGATAATTCACAAGAATCTTATAATTCTATCCAGAATGAATCAGAATATCAAAAAGAACTTCAGCGAAAAAGAACAAATGCTATCTATTCTAGTGTCCTCACATTAATTAGTTTTCAGGAAAGAAAAACTCCAGATACGAAGGAACCTTTGGTTACTCCGTATTATGAAAAGGCTTTAAGAACTCAAAAACAGGCCGAGCAGGCTGCTAGAAAAGAAGCGCTTACAACCGGCGAGCCAATGAAGAAAATCGAAAAGATCCCCGGCGAAAACCCAAAAGACAGAAAGAATTATGCTTATCTTGAACGTCTTGATCTGGCGATCGAACGTGGTGGTAATAGACTTGAAAAGAGAATTTGGCAAGAATCCATCAAAAATTTTGCTCCAATTATTGAAAAAGAGAATATTAATAATAAATCCTGGACCCAACTTAAGAAGGCCTTTGACGATGATCGTAATGGGCAAGGCCTTCCTTCTATCGAATATACGGAGTCTGAGATGAATAAAGACTACGAAAGACTTCGCCAAAATCAGATTGATTCCATAAACAGTTGGACGGAATATCTCAGTAATAAAGAAACCCCTTTTCCTACTTGGTTCAAGATCTATGCCTTTGATAGTGTTATCAAAATGGGTACATATAATCACAAATATGGTAAATATGAAAATCGTGACAAGTCCACCATCGCTCCCTATCCAAAAGTTAACCCAGCAGCTCTTGCTCTTACACTTGATGCGGTTAACGATTTTTTCGGGCAAGATAAAGATAAATGGTTTACAGAGCATACCGACGATGACCAACTTAACGCAGTTGTGAAATCCGGAAATTTTGGCAAGATTTACACACATTTTTTTAAAGAAATTTATAAGCCCATCCCTACACCTGAACGTACAGAAGACATAGAAGGTGAATGGTTTGACTTTTATCCTGGGCAAGAGGATGAGCTCGCCGAAGCCTCTCAGGGTACACCTTGGTGTATTGCTAGTAAACAAGCGGGGGAGAATTATCTAAATACCAACGACCATACTATTAAAGACAATAAAGCAAGATTTAAACTCTTTAAATTGAAAAATGAAAACAGCATAGATGGTATGTCGAAAACTGCCTGTGCTTCTATTCGCTTTGATACGCAAGGAAGAGTGACGGAAGTTTCTGGTTTAGCGAATAATAGTAATCAAACAGTTGAGGACTCTCTCATTCCTATTGTCGAGCAAGAAGTCCTTAAATATCCTCTTAACCCAAAAAAAGATTTTAAAGAAAAATTCAGGGACAAAAAAGAACTCATTAGACTACAAGATAAAGCCAAAAAAGGTGAAGACCTCACTCTTGACGAATACACATTTTTATACGAAAAAAATCGTGAAATTTTTACCTTAGATACTTACGGTGGTCCCGATCTGAAAATTGCAGAACTAAGAAATATTTATAACCTATCAAGATTATTGCAGGGTGAAGATAAGAATATTTCAGATCAAGACTTATTAATGCAAGAAATTAATTGTGTTCTAGAAAAAGCCAGTAGTAGCGACATAGTTGTTAACTTTGATGCTCTCCTGGGAAAAGGTATTGATACGGCTATCCTTTTTAAAAAGATAGAGGGCGATGATATTTCGCAAAAAATCGATACTCTACTTGAAGGTGGTGTCAAGGCAGAAACAATCTTAAATAGCCTGGGCAACTATAATATTTCCCAAAACCTTAACGCTCTCCTCGAAAAAAATATCAAGATAGAAACAATTCTTGATAGACTTGGCAGTGATGGTGTTTCACAAAATCTTAATACTCTACTTGAAGGTGGTGTCAACGTAGAAACAATTCTAAATAGTCTGAATAAATATGATGTTTTAAAAAACCTTAGCGCTCTCCTCGAAAAAGGTGCTGATATAAATATTGCCTTCGATAAGTTAAACAGCTATGATATTGCAGAAAACCTTAATACTCTCCTCGAAAAAGGTATCGACGTGAATGTTGCCTTTGGTAAGCTAAATGCTGATGGTATTTCACAAAACATTAATACTCTTCTCGAGAAAGGTATTGATGTAAATATTATCTTTAATAAAATGGGTAAGAATGAAATAGGACAAAACCTTAATACTCTCCTTGAAAAAGGCATCGACGTGAACGTTGCCTTTGATAGGCTAAATGCTGATGGTGTTTCACAAAATCTTAACACCCTCATCGAAAAAGGTATCAGCGTTAATATTGCCTTTGATAAACTAAATACTGATGGCATTTCACAAAACTTCGAGCTACTTGCGCAGAAGAATATTCCAATTAATCTTCTTATTTCAAAAATGGATCTTCAAGGCATTGAGTCTAATTTAGATAATATTCAGACTGATCCAGCCAATATAAAGACCGCTCAGGCGACTATTTGTCGCGATATGTTCATTGATGATACTGGAAATCTTATTCTGGAAAATATTAGCGAGGATGTAATTATTGACAAAGTTCTAGACAGTCAATTAGATTCAGTTATTAAAGGTGGTAGCTTAGAGCTGGCTATGAAGAAAGAGATGGAAGAAGAACTACCTGATAATCTAAAAACATTCTTAGGACAACACCCTGTTGATTTTAATAATATTAAGCCCGAATTATATAGCAAATTGGTCTCAAAATTTATAGAGTTCTATAAAGATAGTGATGAAGTTGCAAAATTGAACGATGATCGTGTGGTTAGATCACTCATTGGCCCTGATCTTATTTATAATTTAGATAACCTTCTTCAGATAATGTCAATTGATCGCATAGTTGCTAATATGCGTCCAGCCGATATTGAAACCTATCATGACGAACTAGTCGCTCATGGCGCCAGTCTTTAGTATTAAATCTTGTTATGGTATAATAGTGGAGATGAAATTAAAAGCATCTTACTACAGGTTCTTCTGTGGTTTTAGTATTAGTGTTTTTATCTTAACCTTAGTCCTAGGTGTCTTTTTTAGCATGCGCCCAACTTATGCTGAATCGAATAGCTCCGACAATGGTGTTGTTTCTGACAGTCATTTTGTTACTTTCTATGATGATTCAAAGTCTCTTACCATCAAAACCAGCGCCAAAACCGTCAAAGAGGCCCTTGAACGCGCTAAAATCGTCTATCACGACACGGATCGTGTTGAGCCAGCCCTTACTGATGAAATTAATTCCGATAGTTTTCGCATTAATATTTATCGTTCTCGTCCAGTTATTATTAAGGCGGGCACCACCAACAAATTCATCATGTCTGCCAATCTTGATCCAAAAGAAATTGCCCGTGATGCCGGTATTACCATTTATGATGGTGACGAACTTAATCTCATCTCTGGTCAAAATATCCTTGAATCAGGTATCGCTACCACCTATCAGCTCACTCGTAATGGCGGTCGCACTCTTACTATTGAGGAAGATATCCCCTATGCCGAAAAAACAGTTAGCGACACTTCGCTCGCTACCGGACAGACCAATCTTCGTCAGGTCGGGGAATTAGGTCGTAAGAGTTCTGTCTACCGTGTAAATTTTGTTAATGGTAAAGAAGTTTCTCGTGAACTAATCAGTTCTGAAACTATCAAAAACCCAGTTGATCGCATTACTGCAGTTGGCATGAAAAAATCAGTTCCTCCCGAATGGGAAGCCTGTGCCTCCTACGCACGTGCCGCTGGTGTTTCCGAAGCGGATCTTCATGTTGCTCTCACCTTAATTTATCGTGAATCAGGATGTCGTTTTGACGCTACGAATGCCGGCAGTGGTGCTTATGGTATTCCGCAAGCGCTTCCAGGCTCCAAAATGGCAAGTGCTGGTGCAGACTGGCAGACCAACCCGGTCACTCAAATCCGCTGGATGATTGGCTATGTCACTGGCCGTTATGGTGGTTGGAATCAGGCTTGGAGCTTCTGGCAATCACGCCACTGGTACTAGGAGAAGCTGATGCTACAGAATAAAAAACACCTTGGACAAAACTGGCTTAAAAACCGATCAGTTCTTGAAGAAATTGCTGAAAGCGCAGTGATAGATACTGATGATCCGGAAACTCCTCAGCCTCTCTGTCTTGAAATTGGTCCAGGCCTCGGTACTCTCACTAGCTCTCTACTTCGTCGCTTTCCAAAAGTTCTTGCTGTCGAATATGATGAAAAACTTGCCACCAATTTGCCAAACTCCTTTCCGGGCAAAAATCTCCAAGTTGTACATCAAGATTTTCTTCAATTCGATCTCTCGCAGATTACAGAGCCTTATGTTGCGGTTGGCAATATTCCTTATTACATCACCAGTCCAATTATTCAGAAATTAATTTCCGCCTCCAACCCACCAGAGAAAATTGTTTTGCTTATGCAAAAAGAAGTCGCCGATCGCTTACTTTTGGATGTGGGGCGATATACTTATCTCACCCTTGCTGTCCTTAATTTTGCCGATGTCTATCCAGGAGTTTTTGTCGACCGCAGTCTCTTTACGCCACCACCTAAAGTTGATTCAGCTTCTGTAGTGTTAATGCCTCGTAAGCAGCCTATTGTGAATCCGGAGGTTTTACGCTTTATTAAGCAGTGTTTTATGAATCCACGTAAAAAACTAATTACTTGTCTTCCATATATTACTCAAAAATCGCGTGAAGAAATTAAAGAGCTTTATCAAACCCTCGATTTGGAAGAGAATTATCGCCCTGCCGACCTCACTCTTTCTGATTGGCAAAAAGTTTACGATTTTGCTCAAAAAATCTAGTCCAAGTTGTTGAGATCGGCTAATTATGCTAAGATAAACATAAGCGTTTATCTAATATTTTATCTAATCAAAGGAACAAAATGGATCCAATTCCTCATCCTCAAACTCAAAATGATGATCATATACTAAATAAGAACCCTCTACCAACCGATAACCAGCCCACAAATCCTTCTTCGGCAGTCAATAACACCGCCGCCCCCTCTTCCGCCTCTACTGCTCCAGCTTCGCCGATTTCTGCGGCCTCCTCTTCCGCCTCTGCTGCTTCAGCTTCGCCAGCTCCTGCGGCCCCCTTTTCTCCAACCCCAGCTCCTACCGCTTCGCCAGAACTAGATAGTTTAATGTCCGAACTAAGTAATTATCAACCTACTACGGATGATTTACAGCCATCTACTAGGCCAAGCGCCTCTATGGAATCGACCTCAAACACTTCACCTTCCTCGCTTGCGCCAACTGACCCCACGCTCTCTGTGTCTTCTTTTTCTGCTGCTCCTAGCGCATCTAATTCAGGTCTTACGTCTGATCCAGGCCTTATGTTTGATCCAGTTCAAAATCAGCAGGACGATTCAGCTCTAGATTCCACTCCATTTACGGCTTCTGCTCAGGCACAGTCCAGCGTCGACATGGTTGGCGGCGAGCAAGCTTCTCAGACAGCACAAACCGAAGCTAATGAAGATGATAATCAGGAGGAGCAGCCTCTCGTGGCGGCCGCTCCGGCTCCCGGTTCTATTGGTAGTGCCATCTCCTATGCTGATTTTGAGAAGAAACAAGCTGAAGAAGCTGCCAAGCAGGCCAAGAATCAAAATAAACCAAAGATTAAATTGAATCGCACCATGATTTTGATTATTGCCGCTGCTGTCCTCTTTGTCATTGCTGGGATTATCTTTGCGCTGATGTTTTTGAGTGAGCCACAGAAGAAACCCACTCAAGCTGCTGGTAAGAATCAGGTCGAGAAGGCTTCTACAAAAATGCTAACCTGTGTTCGTCCTTTAAGTACCAATGAATCCTCTGAAGTCGGTGCCGCTTATGGTAACTTTGAGATGCAGTTCACTTTTGAGAATGATAATCTTAGTGGCATTTCTGAGCAATATATTTACCAATACAACAGCGAAAATGAAGCTGTTACTGCGAAGACCACTCTTGATGCTGGTATTAAATCTGATGATAATATTAAGGTTACAACTGAGATTAATCTCAACCAATTAAAGAAAAAAACAGCTATTTCGGGAAATAATGTAGATAACTACCTTAAGTCCTTATCTGAATTTAGCTCCATCACGAGCCATGATCTAAACTCCCTCATGTTAGCCGAGAACCAAACCGGACTTTCTTGCTCCACAGTTGAGTAGTCTCTAAAATCAATGAATTAAACTGGGAGGCCCTGAAAACGGCCTCTCAGTTTTTCTATACGTTTTTTGTAGTATAATTAATAAGAAAATAATTTTAAAAAATATCAAAGGATCTCATGTCTCAAGAAATTTATATTACGACGGCAATCCCGTATGTTAACGGTGCTCCTCATGTTGGGCATGCTGAGGATTATCTACTTGCTGATATCTATGCTCGCTATCAAACCATGCAGGGTAAAAATGTGCGCTTTCAGGCTGGGACTGACGAACATGGTAATAAAATTGAGAAAAAGGCTGAGCAGCAGCAGATAGATATTAAGGACTACGTTGACCAAAACTCTGCCAAATTTCAGAACTTTCTTCAGAAGTTTGAGATAAAATATACTGATTTTATTCGCACTACAGACCAGTCTCATATTGAGCGCGTGCAGAAAATTTGGCAACGCCTAGAAAAGCATATTTATTCTTCCAGTTATGATGGCTGGTATTGTGAGGGATGTGAACGTTTTGTTACGCAAAAAGAGTATGAAGATAATCAGGGTGCTTGCCCGGATCATCAAGCTCCTTATCAACATCTTACAGAATCTAATTATTACTTCCGAGTCTCTGATTTTAAAGATGAAATCAAAGCCGCTATCGAGAATGGCAGGATGCAAATCCTCCCAGAATTTCGTAAGAATGAAATCCTTAAGTTACTTGAGGATGCTCCTGACGTTTCAATTTCTCGCCCGGTCGCCCATCTCAAATGGGGCATTCCAGTTCCTGGTGATGAGTCTCAAGTAATGTATGTTTGGATGGATGCGTTGACAAATTACATTACAATTCTTGGTTATCCAGATCAAGACATTTCAAACTACTGGCCAGCCACTGTTCAGGTGGTAGGTAAAGACATTCTGCGTTTTCATGCCATTCTTTGGCCGGCTATTCTTCTAGGGTTAGGTCTACCTCTGCCACGCACCATTCTATCTCATGGCTTTATTCAGGTGGATGGTCAGAAAATTAGTAAAAGCCTCGGCAATGGTATTGATCCGGTCGAAGTTTTGGAAAAACATGGCATCAATGCTTTTCGTTATTTCTTCTCTAAGCACATCGATACCTTTCTTGATGCTGATTTTACGTGGGAAAAGTTCGAGAACGCCTACCGCAACGAATTAGCCAATGACTACGGCAATCTTGTCCAGCGTCTCTCTGTACTTTGTCAGAAAAATTCAGTCGAAAAACTTGATTTTAGTTCGGCTTTTGTCCCAGAATACGCTGAATTAATGGATCAGTTCGAATTTACCAATGCTATTAACAAGGCCTGGGGGATGATCCAAGGCGTTAATCGTCATATCGAAGAACAGAAGCCATGGCAGCTCGCTAAAACCGATCCTGAGCAGGCAAAGGCCTGCCTTACTGGGCTAGTTGAAGAGCTTCTAGTTGCTAATCATCACCTCAAACCTTTTCTCCCTGTCGCAGAAACAGTTGAATCTATCTTCACCGGAAGCGGTCAGATTCTTCCTCCAGAAACTCCACTTTTCCCTAAAGATTAATTGTCTATAGAATAAAAAGTAAGATAATCAAAACTAGTCGCTAGATCGAACCAATAAAAAATAGCCCCATCGGGCTATTTTTTATCTATCACAAATTATTTTTCGTGGCAGTGTCCATCTTTGCAGTGGTGGTGTTTTTCACACTCATCCTCGCCTGCAAGGGTGGTTGCAATGTCGCCAACGAAGAAAGCTAGTACACCAGCTACGATTGGAGCTAGGATGAAGACTAGGACTTCAAGGCCAACTTTGCTAATCAAAGTACCAAAATTCTCAGCTGAAGTTGGGAAGATCTGATACATAATTGCAACTGCTGGGTTCAAGATAAAGTTGTTTGAAATCTTGAAGAAATTGCTTGAGATTACGATTGCAAATAATACCGCAAGTACCATACCGCCACCAATGATTGCAGCGTAGGTGAAAGCACTACGGCGAGACTTATATTCTTGTGCACGATTGAAGAAGAATGCCAAAGTGAAAACACCCAAGAATTCAATCGCAAGTAATTGCCATAAGTTTGAAGCTTCAACTGCGGTTAGTGCAGGAAGATCAACCTTAGTTTCGCCAGCCATGCGGAAGGCGTTAACAATGACTAGACCAAGCCAAGCACCGACAACCTGAGCGACCATGTATAGTACGCCACGAATTGCAGAAACGCGACGGGTTGCCATCATACCTGCAGTGATTGCTGGGTTTAAGTGTGCCCCAGAAAGGGTGAAGACGGCTAGGGTTACACCAATTACGCCGAATAGAACATAAAGTGGCTGGTAGATGCCGAGAGTTAAGAGGAGCATTGTGATAAACATTGTTCCGATTAATTCTCCAACGAGCGCACCCCAGATCTTTGGTGTTTTGAAAATAGTTAGAATATTTTCTTCTGGATCGCCTTTTTTAGCGAAGAAATTTGCAAAAATACATTTGCTCTTTTTGTTTTCTTTCATTTTTACTTCGGCTATCTCAGTGACGATTGTTTCCGGTTCGGTTACAGTCACAATTTCTTCAACGACAGTAACTTCTGGCTTTGTATTAGTATTTTTTGGCTTTTCCGTAGACTTTTTAGCCTTCTTGGACTTACTTGTTGCCATATACCTCCTTAAGTAATATTGAATGAATTATAACACATCTGTGGTAAAATACTTAAAGTTTAATTTTCTAAAATGAAAGGTATAGGATGGGAGTAATCGTACATAAAGAACAGGATAAAAATGCAGAGCTTAGTCGCCGTATTGCCGCAGACCTAAAGATAAAAGCGGAACAGACAGCCTTAAGCGCCGACCCTGATCTTGTTAATGATTCAGACTATATTAATGGGTCAAAAACCACTAGTCGCTACGGTTGGATTTGGATCATCCTTGTTGGTCTCGCTATTCTTTCCCTCATTCTTATTGTTGTAATTTAGAGCTTATAGGATTTGATTCATATAAACCTGGCTTAAAGTCTTAAAAACTATCTTTTCTCTTAAAAAACCTTTAAAACCAGAGTATAATAGAGTATAGATATGAAACTTACAGACCTAAAACAGGCCCTAAAAGATCTTGGCCTTGAATATAGTAAAATTAAAGACCTCCCAGCTGAAGAGCGCAAAGCTTTTGGGCAGGAAATTAATCGTCGCAAAACTGAAATCTTAGCTCAAATTCAAGCTGAGGAAGAAAAATTAGCAGCAGTCGATATCAAGCCCATCGATCTCACCGCTCCTATGGCTGAAAACTCTACTCCGAAGAAAAACAGGCGTGGCAGCAAGCATCCTCTTATGGTTGAACTTGACAAAGTAATAGATATATATTCTAATATGGGATTTGAAGTCATGGAGTCCACTCAGCTTGACGATGAATTTCATATGTTTGAGTCGCTCAACTTCCCTGAAGGTCATCCCGCCCGTGATGGCTATGATACTTTTCGTACCAAAGAAGGTTTTATTCCTCCAGCCCATACTTCTACCATGCAATATCGCGCACTCACCTCTCGTCGAGATCAGCTTGAAACCGAAGGTCAGATTGCCGTAGTCATTCCTGGCCGTGTCTTTCGTAATGAAGATGTTGACGCTACTCATGAGCATACTTTTTACCAATGTGAAGGTGTTTTTGTCTCCAAAACTGCCACCATGGGGCAGATGCTCGGCGTTCTTAAAAATTTCTTCGAAACCTATTATGGTCAAACTTTAAATACTAAAACTCAGCCAGGCTACTTCCCATTTACTGAACCCTCTCTCGAATTTCAAATCGAGAAGCCAAAAGCCCTCGGTGGTAAAGGTGATGGTTGGTTAGAAATGATGGGCTGCGGCATGATCCACCCTAATGTTCTAAAAACCGCTGGTATTGATCCCACTGTCTATAAGGGCTTTGCTTGGGGCGGCGGCATTGATCGTCTTGTCATTCTCAAGTATCAACTTGACGATATTCGTTTCTTCGAATCTGGTAAACTTAATTTCTTGGAGGAATTCTAATGCTTATTTCACTTAATGCCCTAAAACGTTATGTTAAAATTCCAGATTCTCTTTCTACTGAAGAACTGATGAAGCTTATCGGCTCTCGCTTAGTTGAGGTGGAGAGTACAGAAAAACTAGCTGAAAAATATCAGAATATCTACGTTGCTAAAGTTGTCAGCTGCACTGATATTCCGGATACTCATCTTCATCTCTGTGAAGTTGACGCTGGTCCAATCAATCAAGAATTTGGAAAATTAGAGAATGGTTTAATTCAGGTTGTCTGTGGTGCACCAAACGTCCGTGCTGATCTCTTTGTAGTTTGGCTCGCTCCTGGCGCTATTGTTCCTACTACTTATGGCACAGAGAATTTCCAGCTATCTGTCCGTAAACTTCGTGGCTATGAAAGTTACGGCATGATTGCTGGCGCTGATGAGCTCGGATTTGGTACCGATCATAAATATATTGCTGAGCTTGCTCCTGATCTTGCTAAACCGGGCACTCCAATTATTGAAGCTCTAGATCTTGATGATCTGATTATCGATATTGAAAACAAATCTCTCACTCATCGTCCTGATACCTTTGGCTTGATTGGTTTTGCTCGCGAAGTTGCTGGTATCCTAGGCCAGCCATTCAAAAATCCTGCAATCTTTGATGGTGACTTAGCTACACAATCAGAATTTATCCGTAGTAATTCTAATAACACTTCAGATATCAAGAGTCCAGTTATTGAAATCCAGGATCAAATATTATGTCCTCGCTATTCCTGTGTTATCGTCGATCAAACCCAGCTTAAGCTTGATCAAGATTCTGCTGATTTTGAGCGCATCCTCACTCAAGATGGCGTTCTACTCTATAAATCTGGCATGCGACCTGTTTCGCCAATTGTTGATGCAACGAACCTCACCATGCTTGAAACCGGCCAGCCTCTACATGCCTTTGACTACGATAAATTCATTGCCATCGGTGGTACCGATTCCCCAAAAATCATTGTACGTGCTGCCAGGGAAGGTGAAAAAATCACTTTAATTGATGATACTGAAATCGAACTTAATACAAATGATATTGTGATTATCTCCAATGATATTCCAGTTGCTCTAGCTGGCGCCATGGGTGGTAAAAATACAGAAATTGATGCAAACACTAAGCGCATTCTCATCGAGTCTGCCACTTTCAGTCTCTATAACCTACGTAAAACTCAAATGGCTCACGGTATTTTCTCTGAAGCTATTACGCGTTTCACTAAAGGCCAACCAGTTTTTGGCACAGTGCCAGCGTTAAAATCCTGCCTAGAAAAACTTGGTATTAAAGATACTTCTAATCTCATTTTTGCTGACTGTCTTGCCCAAAGCCCTGCTCAGCAAACCATTAAACTTGACCTAAGCGACCTTAATCAAACACTGGGTTCCAATTTTACATTAGAGCAAGTTAAACAAACGCTCTCTAATGTTGGTTTTGTGGTGGATACTCTCCCAGACAATCAGTCCTTAAATGTTACCACTCCGCTATGGCGTACCGATATCCATATTAAAGAGGATCTCTATGAGGAGGTTGGCCGTCTCAATGGTTTTGACAATATTCCGCAAACCCTTCCGCTCCGCCCTTTCAAAGGTAGCCCAAAAAATCAGCTTTTTGCTCTCAAGAGTGAAATTCGCAATATCCTTTCAGATCAACAGGGCGCTAATGAGCTTCTAACTTATAGCTTCGTTTCGCAAAATCTTCAGCAAAAAGTAGGTGAAGATATCGCTGATAGTTACGAGATTAGTAATTCTATCTCTCCAGAGCTCCAATGTTTTAGGCAGTCCATAACTCCAAGCCTACTTGAGAAGGTCTATGAGAATCAAAAGGCTGGATATAAGGATTTTATTCTCTATGAAATGAATCAAGTCGCCAAGCGCTCCTTTGGCTTTCTTGCGGACCAAACCCCAAAGCTCGAATCGCATCTCTCAATCTGTCTTGAGGGTGATTTCTATCGAATTAAAGAGCTTTGTCTCGCCCTTGGCGCTCGTCTTGGTCTTGATTTTAAGTTTATCGAATATCAGGAGCAGCAATACCCATATTTTGAACCGCTTCATTCAGTCCGTATTCAGCTCGGACAAGAGATCATTGGTTGTCTTGGTGAGGTTAAACATTCTGTACTTAAAAAACTGAAGCTAAAAGAAGTTTCTGCCCTTGAGCTAAATCTTGAGCCACTACTTAATACTCCTCGAATCTTGCGTGGCGCACAAAAGATCAGTCGCTTCCCATCCGTCTCGCGTGATCTCACTGTTAAGACTCCAGACACCGTCTCTTATGCTACACTTGAACAGGAAATCACGCGTGCTCTCGCCCAAGATTCTCTGATTCATACCTTGGAGCCAGTTTCCATCTATCGACCATCAGAAAATGACACTACCCGAAATTGTAGCTTCCATCTTAGCTTTGCCAGTACGGTAAAAACTATGAGTGCAGATGAAATCTCTGCTATAATGAAACAAATTGAACAAAATATTACAGCGCTCGGTGCTGAGATTATCTAATACAAATACCGAGAAAAACTAAAGGAGGTTTATGCAAGAAAAAGAATTAAAGACCAGTTTAGGTCAGCGTATTATAATTGGGGTAATTGCCGTTCTACTCCTGTCTTCTACTATCGCAATTTATGCTTTGATCGTGCTTAATGGTGAAAAGAATAAGCAGACTTCTTCCACCAAAAAAGAAGAGCTTGCAGTAGTCACTAAAGAGCTCTCCGCCAAACAAGACGAATTAAAATCTGCTTCTGATAAAATGTCGAAGCAATATTTTGATACACTTGCCTCTTTCCGCAATAAGATTAAAGCTTATAACGGTACCTCTGTTGAAGACGCCGGCCTCAAAACCTTTGACCTTAAAAATGGCACTGGTGCTGAAATCACCGATAAAACCACTTCATACTATGCTTATTATGTTGGTTGGTGTGCCAATGAATCTGTTTTTGACTCCTCCTTTGATGATGCCAAGAATCCAAAGAGTCTCAAAGAGCCACTTGCAGTCACCAATCCAAATAGTTTGATCGCTGGCTGGTCTGAGGGGATCAAGGGCATGCGTTTTGGTGGCGTTCGCGAGATTGATATTCCAAGTCCACTCGCCTATGGTAGTGAACGCGAAATCTGTGGCAGTAAGAACTCCCCACTCAAATTCCTTGTCCTTCCGATCGAAGTCTCCGAAGACTATAAGAAACTTTCCACTGAGTATAACCAAATCTACGTTAAGTATCGTAAACTTCAATCTGAAATCAATAGTATCGGCGCCTAAGTCTTCAAAAAAACTACAGCGCTAAGCTAGCCGTAGACCGTATATTACATTACCCCTCCTTATATTGACAAATAAGCAATAGTATTATATAATAAAGCAGTAACCATTATCCGCACAAAGCGGAAGATTAGCACCTTAAAAGGAGGGGTATAACATGAGATTTTATATTTTTTTATTTTCATTTTTTTTCGTGAGTTCCATATTATTAGGGCTCGTTCTTCCGAAAGTGCAAGGAAGAAAGAAAGACGGCACCTTGGTCGTCGGTACACGATTTAGTGGGGCTTGGTGCCTCATCATCGTGCTTGCCGTAACCGCGTCAGTCCTGCTTGCCGTCGTTTTGTACGACATGAGGCAGTGGGATAGGTTCAGAGCACCAACCATGATGTCGTATGGATGGGCGGTTGCCGTCATCTACGCCATCTGGGTACTGTTAAGAAGTGCAGTATTTTTAGCTATGTACTTCGCGATGGTTGTCGCTGTTTCAGAATGGCTGGAGAGCGTACTCAACAGCCTATACCAGAATGGTTATTTAACCTTCTGGCGAAACGGAAGAGGAGATCTTGTCTTCGGACCAACCGTTATCAGGAACTGGCTCCGAAGACATATGAAGTAAAAATAGGAGGGGTAAAATTTCATACCAATAAAGATACAACCAGTCTTTTTTGGTTTGACTTTTGTCCCCTCCTATTTCAAGCCCCACAGTCGTGGGGCTATTTTCTTTCTGAAATGCCTCGCTATTCGCTACACTTTTTATACCATTCAGCTAGTTTTTCTAAAATCTTTAAATCAATTTCTCTGCCGTCAAAAGTTGTTTCGCCGGCTTCGCCTCGCTGCTTTAAGGTCGTGAGAGAAGCAAAGAATCTATCACTTTGTTTTTTGATTCTCGCTTTTCGATCTGCCTCCCATTTTAAGTTTTCGTCTTCTGTTAAACTCTGTGGGAAATTACGCCCCTTAAAATGTAAAAACAAATCCGGTAATCTATCGTCGGCGAAATTAGGCGTAAAATCACCGAGTGTTCCAGCGTCCGCCCTCTGAATTTTTTGGCAAACCCTACGATCCGCTTCAGGTAAGAATCCATCATAAAGACTTGCTTCCACCTCATCGCTTTTCGGATAGTCTGTTTTCTTTTCGTAAACTCCACGCATTCTTTCGATAAAATCAGGATGCTTTAAAAGAATCTGCAAATTCCTTTCGATCATTTCTGGTGATAATTGAATTTTCTCCCAACCAGAAGTCCCTGCCCTGTGTGGCGCAAATTCATCTGTTGAATCTTCCTCTGACACTACGTCAAGAACGGAAATCGGTGCCACGGCAGGGCATTTGTTTGGACAAAATTCCTTCACGGCTTCCCCGAAATCAAACCAGGTCATATACTCCTTACCTTGTCGGCTCACTCGTCTTTCTGGCTTAAAATTTTTCTCCTCACGAAGCAGCTCCTCAAGGTTATATCGCAGATTGAATACGATTAGATTCCCATTTTTACTTGGCGCAATCGGAAAAGCCACAGTGGTATTTAAATAATCAGATTTATAGCGACCCGAAGTATAGACAAAAGGCTGAGGGGTATTCAGATTGACTAGCTTCAAGACCTCTTTTTTGTTACGCATTTTTAATAGGTAATCAAAAATTTGCGGCTGCTTTTTTCGTAATAATTTGGCAAGCGCAATTAATGCTTCAACATCAGATAGGGCATCATGCGCCTTAAAATGATCAATTTTATTTAATTTTGTTAAAAGCTCTAACTTATTGGTCGGCTTTATTTTTCCAGATTCTTTGTCGACCATGACTGGCCAAGTTATGCCCTCCGGTCTCAGTGCTCGCACCATTCGTACGACATCTAATAGATCCCAGCGGCTCCTGCCATCCTTCCACTGCCACTCGTATGGATCGTAAAAATTTCGCCACCACAGATAGCGCATATGTTCATCGTCAAAACGCACAGAATTATAACCACAAGCAGTAGTTTCTGGTGTAAAAATTTCGTTCATCGCAATACGACAAAATTCCGCCTCTGTCATTCCGTTTTTGACCGTCTCTTGCGGTAAAATATGTGTCACCATAATCGCCTCCGGACTTGGTAATGTGTCATTATTTAACTTAATTAAAATATTCACCGGCTCACCAAGCGGCTCTAATTCAAGATTCGTTCGTTGTCCAGCAAATTGCATAATGCGATCTTCACGTGGGCTAATCCCAGACGTCTCAAGGTCGTAAAAGAAGAAACTCGGCTCATCCTTTTGGGTATCCGAAGAATCAGGCCAAGTAGATTTTTTCATCCCAGACTTATAATATGCTGCCTGGTCTGGGTCAAAACGTGAATTCATATAGCTATTATATCAATTTGAAATTTTTCTGGACAAAATCAGAGCAGGCTAGCCGCTCGCTGGCTTTTTGGGTCAAAATATGATAGAATATACCAACTTTGAGAAAGGGGAATTAATGAACGAAGAGAGTAATGGACTATTATCCAAAGGGGGAATAGAACTGCAGGGCGGATCGACCGAGAACTGTATTAAGGTGCGTGGCGCCAGACAGCACAATCTTAAGAATATTGATTTGGATATTCCACGCGATAAGCTAGTTGTCATCACCGGCCTTTCTGGCTCCGGTAAATCCAGTCTTGCTTTCGACACTATTTATGCCGAAGGTCAGCGTCGTTATGTTGAGTCTCTCTCCTCCTATGCCAGGATGTTTCTCGGCGTGATGGACAAACCAGATTTTGACACCATCACTGGTCTCTCTCCCGCCATCTCCATTGATCAAAAATCCACTTCAAGAAACCCTCGCTCCACCGTGGCCACCGTCACCGAAGTTTATGATTATCTTCGTCTACTTTTTGCGCGTGTTGGCGTCCCCCATTGTCCAATCTGCCATCGCGAGGTCTCTCGTCGTTCAGTCGAAGACATCGTTAATGAAGTTATGAAATTGCCCCTCGGCTCCAAATTAATGCTACTCGCCCCACTGGTCCAACAGAAAAAAGGCGAATTTCAGCACATTTCCGAGCAATACCTTCAAAAAGGTTTTTCACGCGTCCGTGTTGATGGTATTGTTTATGCTCTTGATGAGTTTCCTGAACTCGAAAAACAGGAACGTCATGATATTGAATTAGTCGTCGATCGCTTTATTTTAAATACTGAACTTTATTCTCGCATCTCAAGCTCCATCGAACAGGCGCTCGAGCTTGGCCAGGGCATTATTCAGTTACTTAAGATCAACGATAATAGTTCCACTATCGAGGGGAAAACCTTGGGTACTCAAAACACCGAAGTACTCACCTATTCGCAGCGTTATGCTTGTCCAGTTCATCCAGATGAGCTGATTCCTGAACTTGAACCAAGACTCTTCTCCTTCAATGCGCCTCAAGGTGCCTGTCCAACCTGTACCGGTCTTGGTACTCGCATGGAAATTGATCCCAACCTAGTCTTCAATAATAACCTCACTATTGCCGAAGGTGGTATTCGTCCGTTTAATCGCGTTCAGAGTGATTCTTGGTGGCTTAAGCGTCTTACTGCCGTCGCCAATCGCCATGGCTTTTCCGTTCATACCCCGATTGGTGAACTCACTGATGCCGAAAGACATCTGATTCTTTATGGTACCGGCGAAGAGAAATATCAAATCAAGATTTCCGGCTCTGGTAAATGGCAAGAAGGGGCAACCTACGAATCAGTCTATGAAGGTGTAATTCCGACTCTTGAACGTCGCCATCGAGAAACTGACTCCGATTTTATGCGTAAAGATATTGAACGTTTTATGCGTGTGCGTGAATGTCAGACCTGTCATGGTGCCAGATTAAAACCAGTCGTTCTTGCCATTACGATTCATGGCCTAAATATTGTCGATATGTGCAATCTAGATGTTGACTCGACTATTGAAGTTCTTTCACAGGATCTAGGTTTTTCCGAAGCTGAAGAATTGATCGCTAAACCAATTCTGAAAGTGATTAAGGAACGTGTAAAATTCATGCAGGACGTAGGTCTTGGTTATCTTGAGCTCGGGCGCTCTGCTAATACTCTTTCTGGTGGTGAAGCGCAGCGTATTCGTCTGGCCACCCAAATCGGTTCCGGCTTACAAGGTGTTTTGTATGTTCTCGATGAGCCATCCATTGGTCTTCACCAGCGCGATAATGATAAACTAATCGCCACTTTAAAACATCTTCGTGACCTCAAGAATACCGTTCTTGTCGTTGAGCATGACGAAGATACGATGCTAAATTCAGATTACCTAATTGATATTGGCCCTGGTGCTGGTTCTCGAGGTGGTCACGTGGTGGCCGCAGGTACCCCTGCTGAAATTATGCAAAATGAACAGTCTCTTACTGGTCTATATCTGAGTGGTAAAAATAAGATCGGCATCCCCAAGAAACGCCGCCAGCCAAAATCTGGCAAAGAACTTGTTATTGTTGGGGCTAGAGAAAACAATCTCAAAAATATTGATGTCCATTTTCCACTTGGCGTTATGACCGTGGTTTCCGGTGTTTCCGGTTCTGGTAAATCCACTCTAGTTAACGAAATTCTTGCCAATGAACTTCTTGCTAGGCTCCATCGTGCCCAAACTGTGCCAGGCGAACATACCCGTATTGACGGTATTGAAAATCTCGATAAATGTATTGTGATTGATCAGAGCCCAATTGGTCGTACTCCTCGCTCCAATCCTGCTACCTACACTGGTGTCTTCACCGCTATTCGTGAGCTCTTTGCCGCCCAACCCGAGGCTGAAATCCGAGGCTATAAGGCGGGCCGCTTTAGCTTTAATGTTAAAGGTGGTCGCTGTGAGACCTGTCAGGGTGATGGTGTGAATAAGATCGAGATGCATTTCTTACCTGATGTCTACGTAACCTGTCCAACCTGTCATGGTAAGCGTTATAATCGCGAAGCTCTCGAGGTCAAATATAAGGGTAAAGACATATCTGATGTTTTAAATATGACCATCGATGAGGCTGTTGATTTCTTTGAGAATATTCCAGTCATTGTTAATAAACTAAAGACTATTCAAGAAGTCGGTCTTGGGTATATTCGCCTTGGCCAGTCCGCAACTACCTTCTCTGGTGGTGAGGCACAGCGCATTAAAATCGCCACCGAACTCTCTCGTCGTAGCACCGGTAAGACACTCTATATTCTAGATGAGCCAACTACAGGTCTACATACCGACGACGTCAAGCGCCTCTTGCAAATCCTTAATCGTTTAGTTGATGGCGGCAATACCATGGTGATTATTGAACATAATTTGCATGTTATTAAATCGGCTGACTGGGTGATTGATATGGGACCAGAAGGTGGCCAGCATGGCGGCTTGGTTATTGCCGAAGGTACTCCTGAACAGTTATCAAAGCGTGATGATACCCCAACTGGTAAATTCCTGCGTGAGGCCCTCAAAAACTAAAATAAGCCCTGTCAATGTAAGTAAAAACCGACGATAAAACTATCGCGGTTTTTTATTTTAGCGCCAGACAGTTTAGTTTAAGTTGTTTAATTAATTCTGTTTGTGCATCATCGATCTTTTGGGGTTCACCCTGCCAGATTTTTAATGCTGGATCCTGGATTGCGCGACCAAACGAGAAAGATAATCTATACCTATCTTGATTCGCATTAATGATGGCTTGAAGATTTTTTGTTGCCTGCTCTTCACTCTGTCCACCTGATAAAAAGACCACTCCACCAATATTTTTTGGCACAGTTTCAGAGATTAACCGCATTGTCATGCGACCAGTCTCTTCAGGCTCGTTTTCCCGGGCATAAATCATATTAATTTTTAAAATACAACATTCAAGATCAATCCCCAGCTCCTGCAGTTTCTCGAACAATGCGACTAAGACCTGTTTCGTGTGTTTATAAAAATCTGCAATACTCTGTTCTCCATGCAGTACTTCCGGTTCTATAATTGGCACCAGCTTTTTTTCAAGTGCTTTTTTCGCATAGACTGCTAGGTCTCTTGTATTTTTCTGAATCACGCCTTCAGGGATTTGTGAATTTTTTTCCACCTCAAAGACCGCACGCCATTTTGTAAAACGAAGACCCAAATTATAATACCTGCTTAGCCTCTGGTCTAGATCTTCAAGTCCACATGTAAGGCAGTTGACTTGATTGTGTATCTTTTCAAGGCCAAGATCCACTTTTACTCCAGGTAAAATGCCTTTTGCTGCTAAAAATTCAGGAACACTCTGGCCGTTTGCTATTTTCTGCACCACTGTTTCTTGGGCTAAAATTATACCATTTAAATATTCATTAATACGTGGCGTTGTCACCAATAATTCACGGTATTCTTCTTGTACTGCCCGTGTTTCTGGTAGACCATATTTTTTAAGCTTACGGCGAATTGATTTTTTTGATTCATCAATTGCTAAAATGCCTCTATAATCAGCAGTCAGTGCTTTGGCTATCAGTCGTAAATTATCCTCTTGTTTGAGGGAGGCCTTTAATTTGTTATATAATTTATCGATACTTAGGGTTCGACTCATCTTGGCATTCTCGATATTTATTTTTGCAAATCTTAATGCACGGTTCACATTCCAACCAGACGAAAGCGCTGCGAAAATTGTGCCGGCAGCAATGGAATAAATCGTCAAATGGGTCTGAAAAACTTTCTTATTACGTTTTAAGAAGACCCTTTCTTCTCCGTTCGTAATTGCGGTTGGGGTAATCAGAAAAACCTTTTGATTATCTAGGCTGAACTCTAGTGGTAAAAGTAACTCTGTATTTTTACCAGTCACAAAAATTAGCTTAGCTTTTGTATATAAATTTTTAGCAATTTCTTTTGCCATAAAATCATCTGCTTGATGTAAAAATCCACAGGAAATCTGACTAGTATGAATGGCCAATTTAACTTCTTGATGTAATTCTAGATACCGTTCTAATCTTTTTAAGTCATCAATCCCGAGTCTTGCCGAACGGTCAATAAAAATCCAATCTGGCTTCGTTTCCGGTGTTAAAAAGTCAGTCTTTCCACACAAATTTGTTGTTAGATATTTTACAGTATTACCAGTTTTCAGAACGTAGCGGCAGTCGTATTTATGGTTTTCTAAAGCCTGTTGGTTTGATAGTAGGCTATTTAGCTTAAAATTCTTTAATACCTCGTCAATGATGCTAGCGCCACTCAGTACACTTTCTTTATTCTTATAGTGCAGGGTTTCCTCGTCAAACTCTGTATCGAGAAAAACACGACCATGGTCGCCAGCTTCAAATAGATGTTTCGGAAATTCAAGGTAAGTATCCTTAATTATATTGCCCACGATCAATACATTCATAAGCATATTCTATCATAGAATATCTGTTAAAAGAAATCTCACGAGTTTAAAAGGGGATAAAAAAAGACCCCGAAGGGTCTAATTGTTTAGCGAACTTCAACGCGAACACGTGGTAATGAACGACCAGAGAAGTGAGTTTTCTTTGTTTTTACAAAGGTTACTACACCATCTTTAGCAGCGTGAATTGTGAAGTTGCGAGATACATAAGTACCTGGACCTGCAATTTTAGTGCTACCAGTTTGGCGGACTAATACTTCGCCATTGCGAACCTTTTGACCACCGAAGCGCTTTACACCAAGACGCTGACCAGCGTTATTATGAATGTTCTTCGCGGTACCACCAGCTTTAACATGTGACATATTTTAGCCTATCTTTTCCTTATTACTATTATTTCTCGAGCCACAATCTGACCTTCTCGGAAGTAGAGCAAATCCGACTGACTCAAATCTTGAAACTTTTCAAAATTATATCCCATCTCTTGAATTTCGTCAAGAACGTTCATGTGTGCATACTTGCCAGTTTCTCGTAGCCAAGCCGGTACCGCCATTACGATAGGTGTCCCTGATTTAATGAGAGGGGTAATATTTTTAAGAAAACCTAAAGCAATCTCTCTACACTTAGCTTTTTCCGTCTTAAATTTTATGTCCACTGGCGGCTTAGACATCGGTGCTCCAAGGTAACTTTCGAAAGCAACCGCGTCAATCTGTCCCTCCCATTGAAAAGTCATAGCATCGCCTACTGCAAGTTTGTCCAAGATCGCATCTTTTTTTAAGATTAGTTCTGGTTTAATTTTAAATCTCTTGCTATTTCTCTCGTTAAAAAGCCAGTTTAAATTTTTCCTTGAAAAATCAATCATGCGCTCGCTAAGGTCCGTACCATATGGTGTATAGCCCATAATTGCCGCTTCCTGTAGAACTACGCCTGTTCCACAAAACGGGTCCAATATTCTCGCCCCCTCGGGCAAAGGTCCACATAAATTAATTAGAATTTGCGCAAGTTTAGGAGGTAACATTCCTACCTTAGCGTCTCTCGCTGGTCGCGCCTGATCTCTCTCAGTATATGCGGTAATGTTTTGTGTGCCAAGGCTAAGGTAAAGTTCCTGGTCAAGCACCAAAATTTCATAACAACCAGGTTTTTCGCCTAATTGATTATGATGTGCGGTTGCGGAAGGAATCTCAGATTCCTTGCTGGTAATTACTCGAACACTTCGCCCTATTCTTCCCAAACTTCGCTTAATTTCCATACTCTTCTGGAAAGCAAACCCCGCCTTTTTTTGCTTTGAAAAGTCTGAAATTCCAAAAGTGATTTTACCCTCAGGGTGTAATTCATTTAAATGCTTAACTAATCCTTTAAAATCACCCTCAAATAATTCACCGAGCTTCATTGTTCCGCCCAGTCGATTTATCTCGGGCTTTTTATTGTTTAGCTGAAAAATTATTAAGTTTTTCCCAACCAATTTTGCGTGCTTGTCATATAATGCTTGGATTTCTGCCAAAGAAATTAGAGGTTGGCGGCCTGCTACTGCGAGGTACTTCATATAAATATTATATCAAAATTTAGGCTAATATTAAACCATCTTATGGTCTTCTATGCAAATCACATTTTTCTCTTTAATCTAGAAACACCTATGCTATAATATCTAGGATATGTTTAAAAAAATTCTTAGCTTAATTACTCTAGCCCTCGTCGCCTTCGTTATTTGGGGTGCCTGGGACCAAATCACCGCCGCCACTAGTTGTATTTTTGGAGGACACTGTATTGAAGGTGGTGAATTTAGTATTAATTTATTTATTGTCTGCCTCCTCATTCCAGAACAGCTCTTCATGTATTACTGTGCTGGCAAAATTTTCTTCGCCTATATGGCGGGAAAACAGAGAATTGCTGAGCAGATGAATAAGGGAGCTAAGGAAACTAAGAAAATTTCCACATGGGAGCTTGCTCGCATCTCTTTTGAGCTTAATTTCGTAAACCATGCCATTCCATCTGGTGGTGTCTCTGGTCTTGGTTATATCACCTGGCGCCTAAAAAATTACGGAGCCACAGCCGGCCAGGTTAGCTTTATGTATATTTTGCGCTATTTAATTACCATTCTTGCAAACCAGACTCAAACAATTTTTGCCATTATCTTCCTTATTATTACTAGCAGCGTCCCAGCTAACGCCTATTGGATGATCTGGTTAGTCGGCGCCATGAGTGTTGGTATCATTGCTGCCATCGCTATTCTTATCACCATTGTTTCAAGCCGCAAGATGATCCGCTGGGCTGCCAAAGAACTGACTGCTTTTGCTAACTGGCTGGTCAAAACTATTACCTTTGGTAAAAAGAAGCAGGTTCTTGAGCTCGAAAAAGTTAATAAGTATTTCATGGATCTACACGAAGATTTTCTTACTGCTAAGAAAGATAAAAAGCTTCTCGTTAAACCTATTATCTGGGGCTTTCTCTATAATTTTCTTGAAATTGCAACCTACGAAATCGTTGCCTTATCTTTAGGTCACGGCGAAATCTTCCCACAGATCATGGTTGCAGAGGCTCTCGGTTCGCTCGTAGGTGCTGTTCTTCCTACTCCAGGTGGTGTAGGCGGCTACGAAGGTTCCATGATTACTGTTATGTGTATTCTTGGCACCAACCTTGCTGTTGCAAGTACCGTCGTTATCGTCACTCGTGTTATTGTCCTTCTTAACACTATTGTCTCTGGTTATGGTTTCTACCAAAATGCCATTTCAAAGATTGGCAAAGCCGATAAAAAGAAGGTCTTTGAATCTTCAAAAGAATCCTAAATATGTCGGAAGCTCCGCGATTTACCGTTAGTCAATTCGTTTCAGTTACAAATCAAGTTTTAGAAACTGGATTAGGTGACGTTGTAGTTTTTGGTGAAGTTAGCAGTTTTAAAGTTAACCAAGGCAAATGGGTCTTCTTTGATCTAAAAGATTCCGAATCGTCCATCGGTTGTTTTATGACAATCTATCAACTTGGTGGTTTTCCTCTTGAAGATGGCATGAAGATTGCCGTTCAGGCCACACCAAAACTCACTAATTTCGGTAAATTCAGTCTCACTATCAAGCGTTTTCATCCTCTAGGCGAGGGTAGTCTTAAAAAAGCCTTTGAGCTACTTAAGGCTAAATTACAAAAAGAAGGCCTATTTGATCCGGCTAAAAAACGTCCCATTGCTCGTAACCTTGAGCGTCTAGGTGTTATTTCTTCTACTCAGGCTGCCGGCTATGCTGACTTTATTAAAATTATTAACGAACGCTGGGGTGAACTCAAGATTCAGGTGGCACATACCCAGGTTCAAGGATTACCAGCCGTTGATCAAATCGTGCGTGCGATTGAGTATATGAATCAGTATACGGATAATCAGGTGATTGCCCTGATTCGTGGCGGTGGCTCAAAAGATGATCTCGCGATTTTTAACGACGAAAAATTGGTTCGCACCATTGCTGGAAGCCGTATTCCGGTAATCACTGGTATTGGTCATGAAGTTGATGAGTCTCTTGCTGATCTTGCAGCTGACCTAGCTGCCTCCACTCCAAGTAATGCCGCTCAATTTTTGACTCGCGATCGTCAAGCTGAGATCCATTCACTTAAACTTCAAGTGTCACGTATTCATCAGCAGATTGTGAGTAAAATTAATTTTGAAGAACATAAGTTAAGGGAACAAATTGAAAGTATTCGCACTAAAATCTTTAATTTTCTGCAACTTGAACTGCAAAAAATCCAACAAAAGCAGAAGATTATCGAAAACTTAAATCCAGCCATTGTCTTAAAACGCGGCTATGCTATCATTCATGGTCAATTATCAGAGAATGCGATTGTTCATCTTGAAACCGAAACTCATCAAGCCGAAGCCAAAATAATTAAAGTTAAAAATAAGGAGTAATTATGGCAGAATCAACCAGTCCCAAGAAGACAAAAACTAAAACCACCGTTCTTTCAATTAATCAGCGCTTAGCACAATTAGACCAGCAGATTGAGTGGTTTTACGGCGACGAATTTTCTCTTGAAGAGGCCAGTCAAAAATATCAGGAAGTAGCTCTCTCGGCAAAAGAAATTGAAAAAAGTCTCAATGAGATTAAGAATCAAATTGAAATCATTGATCGTGATTTTAGTAAAGAATAGAATGTAAAGTAAGCAAGTAACTTTACAAATAAATAATCATAAGTAAAATATAAATATATGGATAATCAGGGTTCAAATAATTTTAATAATGGTCAAGGTGTTACGCCGCAAGACGCTAATTTTTGGAATCCAATTTCTCCACAAGGACAACCATCTCCGCAAACAATGCAGGCCTCTCAAACCCCGCAACCCGCACAGTCTTCACAGGCTTTTGGTTTTGCGTCCGCTCCTGCCACTTCTGCTGTTCCATCTGCGACCTCCACTCCTGGCTTTAACCCCCAGAGTTTTAATCAACCCGCGTCTCCTTATTCCCCAGTAAATCCTACAGTTTCACCTCAGCCCTCCGCTATGCCTCAAGCCGCACCCTCATCTACTCCAGTAAATAACGCCTCCTTTATGTCTCAGGTTACTGATCCTTCCGGTAATCTTCTAAATAAAGATTTTAATCTCATGACCGATGAGGAGAAAAAAGAAGCTGAGCGTATCGCTCGTGCTAAGAACCGTGTCGACCTCCTTAAAACCATTGGCCTGATTGTTGTTTCTCTTCTCGCCGTCCTCTTTGTCGGACTCTTCATCTGGATGACCTTAAAATGGAGTGAAGCCAACACCAATGTACAGGGAAAAATCGACGTGGCTGTTGCCGAGGCTAGAAATAGTTTACAAACTAAGTTAGAAAATGATTTTGAAGAAAAAGAAAAATATCCTTTCTTAACATTTTCTGGCCCCACCGATCTTGGCGCCTTAAACTTTGAGTATCCTAAGACTTGGAATCTCTACATTCCTGATGATGCCAGTCGTGGTGGCGACTATCATGCCTACCTCAATCCTGGCCAGGTGAACGTTGTGGCTGACAATACCGTTATGGCTCTTCGGGTTACAATTAAAAACGAACAGCTTGATCGTGTTCTTGAGGATTTCACCGATAAAGTACAGTCGCAAGAGATGACCGTCTCTTCAACAGTGGTTAATGGTGTTAATGTTAATGTCTATACTGGTAAATTAGATAGTGACCTCATGGGTATTGTCTGTATCTTTAAGATTCGCGATAAGACTGCTCTGCTTCAAACCGATTCGAGCAATGTCTTCCGTGCTGACTTTGAACGTATTCTCTCCACCATCCGCTTCAATAGCTAATCAGGTGCGTTTCTTCAAATGCAATTTTCAAAAATCTGACTATAAATTTTTTCTCTGCTATAATTGACCTATGGTAAGTGAGGTCGGAGGTTTAGCAGTTGTTGCCCATGAGTTGAAAAGTCCGCTTGCGGTGATGCGTCAGCTTGCTCTTTCAATGGATTTTCAGGAGGACAGCCTCGCTGAGTTAAAGGATACTAAGAAACAACTGATCAATATTTCTGAGCGTGCTCTCAGACAAGTTAACGATCTTACTAAAATTGCTAGACTCGAGGATGGTCTCTTCGAAATGGAGCCAGTCTCTGTGCGCCGAATTTGCGACCATGTTCTCACTGAACTTCAGCCCTTTTTTCAGATCAACCAACGCAGCGTTGCAGCTTTTTATAAAAATCGTCACGACCTCGCCATTGCGAATCCGGACCTTCTCTTCAGTGTTATATATAACTTCTGTATTAACGCAATGTATTATTCCACCTCTGAAACGGAGTCATCTCTGGTAATTTCTGACCGTGGTGATTCTGTAGAGATTACGGTGCGTGACTTTGGGCCCTGCCTTCCTAAACAGATTTGGCAATCTCTAAAAGATGGTATGGTCCGTCCTGCAAGTATCTCCATGCGCCCCGGCAGTTCCGGCCTGGGCCTCTTCATTGCCTCAAAGTTTTCGCAGTACATGCAGGCAGAACTTTTAGCGGTGCGTCATCGTGACGGCACTAGTTTTAAGCTTCGCCTTCCCGCATCCAAGCAAGTTGCGTTTGCCTTTTAGGTTTTTATTATGTTAAAGAATAAACTAGCTTCCACTAAAGAAACCATCGAAATCTTCCTACTTGAGGATGATCCCATTCTTTCACGGCTTTTTTCGAAGAACTTAAAAAAGGCTTTTCAAAAAAATGGTCAAAACCTGTCAATTCGCTGCTTTACAAATTGCATAGAAGCCATTGCTGCATTACCGGATGGCTGCAAGCCGCCGGATCTTTTTATTCTGGATGTGCTTTTGATCGGACCGGACGGCTTCACCTTTTTGAATGAAATCGCCTCCTACCCCGATCTCTCCAAGATACCAGTTATTATTGTTTCTTCTCTCAAATTTCCCGATCAGACCTACGAAAGCTATAATGTCGTGGAAATTTTAAATAAAACCACCATGACGCCACAGTCACTTTTTTCCGCCGTCATTAAAGCTTTAAAAAAGAAGGACTTTGAGGTTTAGATGGCTGATCTTAAGACCGACGCAATTGTATTAAAGCGTGTAAATTATCGCGAAGGTGACCGAATTATTACCTTTCTCACTCCTGATGGTCGTCTTTCTGCTATTGCTAAGGGTGCTCGTAAGGAAAAATCAAAGCTTGCCGGGGGTATTGAGATGTTCACTCTTTCTAGTATTGTCGTTCATCAAAAGGATTCCAAAAAAAACGAAAACGCGACTGATGACTCATTTGGTATTCTTACTTCAGCCAGGCCCAAGGAATTTTATCATCAAATCATTGGTGATCTTGAAACTCTGGAACTAGCCTCTAGCTTTTTAAAACAGGTTTCACGCCTTTCGCACCAAATTGACTCAGCTGACCTTTTTAATCTTTTACATCAAACCCTAAGTGCTCTTAATTTATCGCAATCTGACGCCTCAACTAAACAGTTGATTAAAATCTATTTTCACCTAAATCAGGCTAGAATCTCTGGTGAAGAAATTAACGTCTTCTTTGATCGTGATGGCCAAAGGCTTGAGGCCTCAGCCACTTACGACTGGGATAATTTTGAAAAGGTTCTTATTAGAAGATCAGATGGGGAAGGCATGATTGACCAAAATGTAATTAAAATTCTCCGCCTCATTTTGTCGACCAATATTCATGTTATCTTAAAAATTAAAAACCTTTATACCTATTTGCCGATACTTTCCTATATTGCCAGCTAAGATGTTATAATAAAAAGAAATAATAGGAGTTGATATGGCAAAACTTGAGGATATCGTTAGTCTATGTAAGCGTCGTGGTTTTATTTTTCAAGGATCTGATGTTTATGGCGGCATGGCTGGTACTTGGGATTTTGGTCCTCTTGGTGTCGCTTTAAAGCGTAAAATTATGCAAACCTGGTGGAAATACTGGGTTGAGGATCGTGAAGATATGCTTGGTGTCGACGCTGCCATTATTATGAATCCTAAAACCTGGGTCGCTTCAGGACACGCTGCCACTTTCGCCGACCCGCTCGTGGAATGTAATGAATGTCATGGTCGCTTCCGTGCTGATAAATTAGCAAAAACCGCTGAAGGCCATGATTTATCCGCCAATATCACGAAAGACCAACTGATTAATGCTGGTATCAAGTGTCCAACTTGTGGCAAGATCAACTGGGGTGAAGTCAAACAATTTAATATGATGTTTGAGACTCATGTTGGTGCCGTTTCTGATGAGACCTCAATTGCCTATCTTCGTCCCGAAACTGCCCAGGGAATATTCACGAACTATAAAAACGTTGTTGATAACGTTTATCCAGACCTGCCTTTTGGTCTTGCTCAGCAAGGTAAGGCTTTTCGTAACGAGATTTCTCCACGTGATTTTATCTTCCGTTGTCGTGAGCTTGAGCAGATGGAGATCGAATATTTTGTGCATCCAAATGATTGGGAGCGTATTTTTGCTGAACTCCTTCGAGATGTTCATGTTTTTCTTGAAGAGACAATGCAGCTTCCAGCTAGTATGATTCATGAGTATGAGGTTCCAGCCGATGATCGTGCGCACTATTCAAAGCGAACTGTTGATATTGAATTTGACTTTCCGATTGGATCCGAAGAGCTAATGGGTATTGCCTATCGTACGGATTTTGATCTTCAGAATGTGGCCCGCGCATCTGGTAAGAATATGGAGTATCGTGATAAAAAGACTGGCGAAAGCTTTGTCCCACATGTCATTGAGCCTTCCTTTGGTGTCGAACGCTTAGTTATGGCAGTACTTTCTGCTGCCTATCATGAAGATGAGGTAAATGGTGAAAAGCGTACCGTCTTAAAACTCCCTGAAGCTTTTGCTCCATTCCGTTTTTGTGTCTCCCCTCTGCTTAAAAATAAGCCTGAACTAGTCGAAAAAGCCAGAACTGTTTATCAAATTCTTCGTAAGAAATATGGTAATGTCACTTGGGATGATTCTGGTAATATTGGCAAGCGTTATCGTAAGCAGGATGAAATCGGTACTCCAAAATGCGTGGTCATCGATTTTGATACTCTTGAAGATGATACTGTTACAATTAGAGACCGTGATACACTGGCTCAAACTCGTGTCAAAATTAATGAGCTATAATTAAACTAAAATTAGGAGGTAATTATTAAAAAGCAGCCAATTCAGCGACGTTTTCGACGGTTTTTCTCGCATCTCCATGACGCAATCAAAAATCTTCCGAGCCTCTTTGGAAATCGCCATTTTCTTTGGCCGTTCCTGATCTGTTTCCTAGTTTTTGGTTTTCTTCTCAATTTCTTTGCGGCTGGTTCGGCCAACTGGCAGCTCTTCCAACTCTCTAACTTACGTGGAAAACTTGTCCTTATTGCTCATACCGTTGCCGCCGTGTTTGGTGTGGGCCGCACCCTGCCGGACTTCTTCTTTATGTCGTTAATTAATCTAGTTCAATCAGTACTCATTGGCCTACTTTTCTTTATCTTGCACTTTCGCAAACAGAATCTCTCCGATAATCTTCAAAGTACCGGCATTATTGCCAGCTTCTTTCTATTAAGCTCTGGTTGTCCCACCTGTGGTACTGCGCTGCTTGCCCCTATTTTTATTTCGATCCTTGGCTCATCCGGGCTGGCGCTAATCGGTACTGTTTCCGTGATTCTTAATCTTATATCGTTAATTATGGCGTTCTTCGTCTTTCAAAAACTTGGCTATGAGGCATATATAATTTCTGAGGCGGAAAAATATCAACAAATAAAATCCCAAACAGCACCCGAAGGAGAAAAACATGAGTAAAAATGATCATCATCAAATAGATTCTACCGACTCTAAAGACTATGAAGAGCATACTAGTCCCAATATGTTTAGCCGCGCTATTCGTCTTATTGTTATTGGTGCTATCGTCGTAGTTTTTCTTGCGTTAGCTCTCACTTCTGCACCCAAGAATCAAGATTTAAATAGTATTCGTGACGAACGCACGATTTTAGGTAATAAAAACGCCAAAAATCATTATGTCATGGTAACTGATGTTATGTGTCCATATTGTACAGTCTTTTCACGTCTCACATTAGAGAATCAGGAAAAATTTGAGAAATATCTCAAAGATCACGATATTGTTTTTGAACTACGTGTCACCGACTTTTTGTCTGAAAATAATATGGATCACTATGGCTTTTCAAGAATGAGCGCCGAGGCCGTAGCCTGCGCTACTGAGCAAAATAGATTCTGGGATTACTATCACCAGGTGATTCGTCGCCTTTGGCAAGATTATCAAAGCAAGGGTATTGGTACTTCTAAAAATGCGCCAGCCATCAAGGATCTCACTCCCGCATATTGGCAGAGTATTGCTAAAGAAATTAATCTCGATCCTTCCTTTAACGAATGTTTATCTGAACATAAAATGCTAGATAAGGTTAAGCAAAATACTGCTGAAGCCACCACTTTTATGGGGCGATACAATTTAGGTGGTATGCCAAGCTTTAAATTTGGCTCCTTTGCGACCTCTGGCTTTGATACTAGCTGGGATTACAGTTATGTTGAGCGGTTCCTGGCTCAGGGCTTAAAGTAAACTGTTTCGCTTCAAATAAAACAGTCGGCACGCGTGGAGGCGGCGTAAAATCAGTCTCCTTTAGTGGCAACCGGATTCGGGTCGCATAATTTTTAGCTAGAATTCTACCGAGTTGGCTGGTATAGTGTCTCTCTGTAATAATTAATTTTAAGGCCAGTTGTTTTTGTAGAATCAAATAAATCGCATCTGGTCGTCGATGTTTTTTATTTTCTAGTTCAACTATTTGTCCATCTCGATTCTCTAAATTGAGTAATTTATAAAATACTTCAGCGGATAGGGAAAAAGGCGGGTTGGCAAAAATCTTGTAAGGCTCATTTGGAAGTTTTAGCTCCCTAAGATCACCCACAAAAATTTCCACATTAGAAATTTTTTGGCGCTCCAAGTTTGCTCGCAATTTTTTTGCAGTCTCCGGGTCTTTTTCGACTGCGATCACCTTTTTACAACGTCTTGCTAGTGCGCTCGTTATTACGCCAGAGCCGGCACCAAGGTCAATCACTAGATCTCGTTTCTTAATATTGGAGTGTCCAATCAGAAATAATGCCAGTTTTGGACTTTTTAGGAAGTTCTGATCTAACTGAAATTTTCGCATCTACGACTATTTCCCCCGAACCTTAAAAGTCTTATTAAATTTTGCTAGAATCTCGCTCTGCTCAATCTGTGAGCGGATTAGTGATTCACCCAGTTTTAACCAAATGTCAGAAATTGCCTTCTTCTTTTCTTTTGGCGTATTCATAAATTCTTTTAGGATTTTAGGACCAAAATGCTTCCATTCACGCATTAGTTCTATCGGATTGTTCAGCTCTACCGATGAAAAAATTTCAAACATCCCGTTGATGAAGATTTTTATTTCCTCGCGACTAGCATTTTGCATCCATTGATTGATCGCACGATTAATCATATTACTACGCTTTGTCGTTTTCGAGCGAACCAATTTATTACCCTCAATCTGCCAAGAGTAAATATCGTGTTGATAAACATTCTTCGCAGTACTATGTACGATTATCAGTCCCTCACGGTGTTCAAACAGACGCCCAATAATTGATTCTTGTGGGACAAAAGTATTGATACGGTCGAGAACCTTAAAAGAACCTAAATCTTGTTCAACCAAGTCCTTACGGATCCCTGGCCCATCATAGTTATAAACAGCTTGGACTCTTTTTTGAATATGGTCTGCGGCATGAATGGCGGCAAAGATTGAAACATGCCCGCCCTTAGAGTGTCCTCCTAGGTATAGTTTCTTCCAAAAAAACTTGAGGCTGACTTTTTTAAGATATTCAAGCGCCTCGATCTGCGCAGGAATATTATCAAGAAAAGCTAAGTTGAAATCTTCCTTCCACCCGGTCAGGGAACTATCAGTCCCATAAAAGGAAAGATATGCTCTCTGCAGATTCAAATGAATAGTGACGGCAGAAAACTGTTTTTCGAGTGCCTCATCATTGTGACGTACGAAATTGCTGATACGCATTTTATTAAAGCGCCTTGACTGTCCGAGTAATTCAATTAATTTACGGTCATCTGGCCAGCCAAAAGCCGAAGCTGGCAGCTCATGCATTTTATCCGCCACTGATGCAATTGTCTCAAATAAGCCCAGTTTAATTTTATGAAATGGCAAATAAGAAATTCGCGCCAAAATCAGCTGGTCGGCTTCAGAGAAAGGTGCCTTCTTTGAAATTTTCTGCGCTCCAGCTACGCTCAAATAACCATTAATATTTGCCATAGATATATTTATATTATACCATTAAGCATTTTTCAAAAACATTAATGGAGTAAATGCTTTTAAGACAAAAATACCACCACAAGCATCATTGTGGAGGTATTTTTAAAATATAATCCTATGCTTTTTTGAAAAACCACATTACTGAAGTATAGCTCTAGCAATCATTTCCCTCTTTGAGTCTTCTAATTTACCAGCATAAATATCGGCTACGATATCACCATTAACAGCTTCATACGCAACTGTTTTATGTATATTATCTGCGATCTTCTTAGTATCAGCACCTTTATCATAAGACTCGCACATGAAAGAAGTTGCTTGCCAGTATCCGTCGCTATCTACATAATTACCGCCAACTTCAACTGTAAAACCTTCTTCTCTTTGAGCAGCAAAATCCAAAGCACTAATTAAGTTCCTAGTTTCAAGAATTTCTTTCTTCTCAACTTGATTCTTGGTCTCAGTTTCGTCATCCCATCCACTATAAGAATTAGCAGAATTACTATTAAGTTTTTCACTCATTATAGTCATTTCCTTTTTATTACTATTATAAAAATCATATCATATTTATTAATTAAAATAATACATATATCAATGGCTCTCATTAGTTTCTGATTTAAATTCTAATGTATTTTAATAATTAAGAAGGCATAAAAAATGGTGGTTCCGACTGGACTTGAACCAGTGACACAAGGCTCTTCAGGCCTCTGCTCTACCAACTGAGCTACAGAACCACTTTAATTTAGTATATCATATAGTATGCTATAATCAAGACATTATGAAAAGAATCAATACATCTGCAATTTCTGGGATGCAGGAGCTTTTGCCCGACGCCCAGATCGTTTTTAACACCATCAAAGACCAAATTGCCAAGATGTATCATCTTCATGGTTATCAATACATCGAAACCCCAATTATTGATCGCACCGAGATTCTACTGGCGAAGGCTGGTGGTGATACCGAAAAACAGATTTATAAGGTTGTAAAGACCGCAGAAATCGCTGATGATGCTGACCAGGCACTTCGCTTTGATCACACCGTGCCGCTTGCTCGCTACGTTGTGGAACACGAAAGTGAACTCACCTTTCCTTTTAAGGTTACTCAGATTGGCCGTAATTTTCGCGGTGAGCGTTCTCAAAAGGGGCGTTTTCGTGAATTTTATCAGCTTGATGTTGATGTGATTGGCCGTAATGCTCTCTCTATCGCCTATGATGCTGACGTGGTGGAAACTGCCTATGCGGCGCTCAAGACTTTTATTAAGCCAAAAATGGTTATCCGAATTAGCAACCGTAAGATTCTATCTGGTTTTCTTGAGGCTCTTGCATTATCCGATCAAACTAAGGATGTCTTCGATATTATCGATCACGCCGAAAAAGTTCCTCTAGAAAAAACGAAAAGCGCTCTTGAGAATCTTAATATCCCTGAAGATAAAATCGAGAAGATTCTTCAGTTTGTACAAATCAATGGCCCTCGCAATGATTCCATCCTAGCACTAAAGGCCCTTAATCTAGAGAGCCCTCAGTTTGAACAGGGGATTAAAGAGTTGGATTTTGTTTTGAATCTACTTGAGCAGCGCGGACTTGGCGAATCAGTGATTGCTGATATGTTGATTATCCGTGGTCTCGATTACTATACTAGTACGGTCTTTGAGACCATTCTCCCCGAGTATAAGCAAATCGGATCGATCTGTTCTGGCGGTCGCTACGAAAATCTGGCTAGCAACTACACTGATCAATCATTCCCAGGCGTGGGTATTTCCATTGGTCTTACCCGTCTCTTCTATGTCTTGCAGAATAATAATATGTTAGACGAACTCCAATCCGCCCCTATAGACTATGTACTTATTCCACTATCCGAATCAGAATATGCTTTTGCCGGAGAAGTTGCAGAGGATTTACGAAGCAAGAACCACAGTGTAGATATTATATATTCTGATAAAAAACTTGGCGATAAAATGAAATACGCTGGTAAAATTGCAAAATATGTGGGCGTAATTGGCGAAAAGGAGGCAGAAGAGCGCAGTATAGAATTTAAGGATCTTGTAAGTGGTCAAAAAGAAGTAATCAACATAAAATAAAGAAAGTTGAAAATGAAAGAAAAAACAAAAATAATACTTATTTTTATTACTCTACTAATCTCATTATTAAGCCTATTCTTGTCTGTTCTTAGCTTAGCGAGTTTCATTTATTTGCAAGATTTACATACAAAAACCACAGTTTCATCAAGTAATACTCAAATGATGCTGCTAGAAAGAATCCTATGTCTGGAAGGCGATAAGGAAGCTTGCGAGGCAAATAAGCAAGAAAACCATCAGAAAAATTAACACAAATGATTCATTAGCTAAAAATAAACGGCACTCGTCGTTTATTTTTTATGTAGTCATAAATAATAATTCACCTCTGTAAAACCGAACAAAAACATAAAACCGAACACTGAAACCGAAACCCGAACGATTATAACTAAATCATAAAGACATAAAAAAAGAAAAAAGCAACTAGAAATAAACAACTATTACAATATAATATTCATAAAAAACAAGGTTGACGAATAATCCACTCATGCTAAACTATATATAGAACTTGGGCGAAGTTGAGAGACGCCGAAGTTCAAAGGGTGGAGTGTGAAGTAATTTGGCTAGATTGCTTGTATCTTGCAGGCATTCCAGAAAAGAATAAATTCTGCCCAAAATTACGAGGTAATCAAAAATACACCGCTTAGGTGTATTTTTCTTTTTATAACTATGCTAAAATAAAACCATGGCACTGTGGCGGAGTGGTTACGCAGCGGTCTGCAAAACCGTGTACACCGGTTCAATTCCGGTCGGTGCCTCCAAAATCAGACTGACGATCGCGTTTTATATTCTAGAAAAACCAGCCAGCCTGTAATATAATAAAAATATGCCCGAATGGCGGAATTGGTATACGCGTTCGACTTAAAATCGAATGGAGAAATCCATATGGGTTCAAGTCCCATTTCGGGCACCAGCCTTTTAAAACTTCGCTCCTTGAGCGATTTTTTATTTACGTACTTTTTTGATCTACCCCTCTCGCAGATTCTGTTATCTTTTTATTTTGATTATGCTAAAATTGATCTAGTATGTTCATATCCAAAACCAAAAAACAGTATCGGGGGGGGGTGCTACTTTATATCAGAATAAAAAATCCATGTCATTAAAGTCTATTCTCACTTGTCGTGCTCATTATATTCCATTTTTAATCTTCTCATTATTCACGACCTTACTAGGTTCTTTCTTAGTGATAACTTCCCAGTATAATACTTTTGCCGCTCCCGGGGCGCCATCTACCTCTCCCATCATTACTGTTTCTAGTGATCCCTCAGTGGACTTTAATTTTACTCAAACTGAGCTTACCTCTTCAACCTTTAAACATGGTTCCTTCCTAATCGATGTTTACACGAATAATTCTACTGGCGCTACTGCTTATATCTCTAGTATTGATGAGGATACAAATCTCAATCACTCCGACCCCTCAGTTCTTCAAAAAATCCCTTCGATCACTACTCCTCTAGCGGATACCGCGTTTAGTTCTAAGACCTGGGGCTATCGTGCCGCTGCTATCTTGCCAACCGGCAATTACCATCCAGTTCCTAAGGCTAGTACTCCAGATGCCTTGTTTACTAAAAAATCTGCATTTGGGACTAAGCATTTTATTGATTTTGGGGTTAAATCTGGGCCGGATCTCCCTGCTGGTACATATTCAAAACAAATTGTTTTTACCGTGATTTCTAACTATGTCCCAACCACTACCACTTTTATTGAGGGGCCTGATTTTAATGATGTAGTCCGAGATATTACACCAACCAAGGATATTAATGTGTTTAAGCACTCATCAGTTGCTCCTGCTAACCCAACCCTAGCAAGAATCGTCTCTACTCCTGATTCGGATCGGCCAATATATCTCTGGTACGATACTATAAATAAAACCCTACTCTGGTGGAGTGACGCAGATGTCTCATACGCAAACATTAATGCTGGTTTCATGTTTCATGATCTTAACGGCGGAGCTAATGATGTGTCTGTTATCGATACAACCGGAATTGACACTAGCAAGGCTAAAGATATGAGATTCATGTTCCATAGTGGAGAGAAATTAGTTAAAGATCTAATCATAGGAAATCTCAATACCTCTCAGGTTGAAAATATGAGATATATGTTTGGTAGTGATGATTCGAATACTGGTACAGTTAGTCCATCACCAATCGATCTTTCACATTTTGATACTAGTAATGTCAGAGACATGGAGGGAATGTTCCAAGGCTCACATCTTCCTAATATTGATGTTCGCCATTTTGATGTCGGCCGTGTCACTAACCTATCCTTTACTTTTGCCAGACTGAAAAATGTTACCTCCTTGGATCTTTCTGGGTGGAATACTCGCAATGTTACTAATATGAACAGTACTTTTGTATACAGTGAGGAAATTACTGACCTCAATGTTTCTGGTTGGCAGAATGATTCCGCCACTGACATGGCAGCAATGTTTGGTCGTCTTACTAATCTAAGGAATTTTCAGTACGCAGGTTTTACGACAAAGAATGTGCAGAATATGGAATTTATGTTCTCGCATTGTCATGCCCTAACAAGTCTTGATCTTCGCGAATTCGACACTTCAAATGCTACCCACATGAAATATATGTTTGAGGAAACGACCGCCTTGTCTAGTCTTGATGTTTCTAGCTTTCGTACGCATAATGTTGTTGATATGTCATTTATGTTCTCTAATTGGTCTGCAATGCCGGTTCTTCAAAATCTTGATCTCTCGAATTTTAATACAAGCAATGTTACAACTATGGAGGCTATGTTCCAAGGTCAAGCTAATCTAAATAATTTAAATATCTCCTCCTTTGATACAAGAAAGGTCACTAATATGAAAGATATGTTCCTCTCTACTATGAAAAACCCAGGTAATGACACTCTAGATATTTCCAGCTTTGATACTCGTAGTCTGACTGAAGCCAAGGCTATGTTTACCGACTCGGGGGTTAAGACAATTCTAGTCTCACCGAGCTTTACGGTTGCAGGGCTAAGTTCTGCTCCTCAGAAAATGTTTGAACATACTAGTAACGTCGTCGGTGGAAATGGTACTAGCTACGTCTGGCCAAATTATAATAGTGATTATGCTCATATTGACGCTCCTGGTAACCCCGGCTACTTTACTCAGAAATAATTGTTCAGAACTGTTTAGGCTATAAAAAATTCAAAAAACCCTTGAATTTAAAATAAAATTCATCTATAATCTAAACAGATGCGAGCTTAGCTCAGTTGTTTAGAGCGCTTCCTTGCCAAGGAAGAGGTCGAGAGTTAGAGTCTCTTAGCTCGCACCATTATCATAATCTTCTATAAAAGATTACGGTAGGAATTCTCCACTGAAACCCCCCTTTCAGTGGAGAATTTTTTGCTTAAGAGTATTGCGAAAAACCCCGCCGAACCATATAATAGAAGTATTAAAAAGGAGAAAAAATGCCAAACTTATTAACTATTGGATTGATCTGTTTAGCTCTAGTCTTCGTACTTGTAGTCTATCTCATCTCCACTTATAACTCTATTATTAGATTAAATGAACGCGTTAAAGAAGCCTGGTCAGGTATTACTGTGATTCTTAAGCTCCGTGCTGATCTTATTCCAAATCTTGTTAATACCGTAAAGGGTTATGCCAAACATGAAAAAGAAACCTTTGAAGAAGTCACAAAGGCTCGCACTGCCGTCATGTCAGCAAAAGGCGTTGATGAAACTGCCGCCGCAGAGCAAACTCTTCAGGGTGCTCTTGGCAAAATCTTCGCTCTTGCCGAAGCTTATCCTGAATTAAAGGCTAATGAAAACTTTAAAGAGCTTCAAAGCCAGCTCGTAGATACTGAAGAAAAACTTCAGGCTTCCCGTCGTTTTTATAACGCTGGCGCCAGGGAATTTAATACTAAAATCATTCAGTTCCCAGTCAATATCCTCTACGGTTCACGTTTTGAAAAATATACCTACTTCAATGTAGATGAAAAAGAGATGGAGAAGATTGAAAAAGCTCCGTCCGTTGAATTCTAAGTGAAAGGAATCTAGAAAAGAGGGGCACACCCTCTCTTTTCTTTAAGAGCTATGTATAAACAAATTGCAGAAAACAAAAGAAATACCATCCTCATCTTTATTGGTTTTATTTTACTAATTTCTCTAATCGGTGGTATCTTCTCCTATGTTTATGGCGATCCTTCAATTGCGTTTACCACTATTGTCATCGCACTTATTTATGCATGTGTGCAGTATTTTTTATCTTCAAAACTGGCAGTTATGATGACGGGTGCGAAAAAAGCCAATCGTCGTGATTACCGTAGGCTATATAACATTGTTGAGAATCTTACGATTACCGCTGGACTGCCAATGCCGGAAGTTTATATTATCCAAGACTCTGCGCCAAATGCTTTTGCCACCGGCCGTGACCCAGATCATGCTCTTGTTGCTGCCACCACTGGCCTAATTGACATTATGGATGATAAAGAGTTGACTGCCGTTATGGCACATGAACTTTCACATATTAAAAACTATGATATTCGGGTTTCGGCCATTACTTTTGCATTGGTTTGTATTATCGGTTTTCTTTCTGATATCGGTTTACGCATGACCTACTTCACGCGCAAAAAAGATGAGGAAAACAGTCCAATCGGCTTATTTATTATCATTATCACCTCACTCCTAGCTCCGCTTGCTGCTAGTCTTGCGCAAATGGCCATCTCTCGTGAGCGTGAATATCTTGCTGATATTTCAGCCGTTGAGCTAACGCGTTTACCAGAAGGGATGATTTCTGCTCTTAAAAAACTTGAGGAACACGGCCGACCCATGCAGCGCCAGAATGCTGCCACAGAAGCCATGTTTATTAATTCTCCCCTAAAGAAGCAATTTATAAATCTTTTCAGTACCCATCCACCCATCGAAAAGCGCATCGCACGCCTGGAGCGAGCTAAAGATAAATTTTAACTAATCAATGTAATTAAATAGGGAATCAACGTGAAGAAAAATCAAAAAAATGAAAAAACTACTGGACGCGTCAAACTGCACCGCTCATTTCGTCGCTCCTATCGTGAAGACTACGAGCGTCAAACCGAATTACCTGGTCTCCTGTCTCACATCGCTGCTACCTTCAAAATTATTCGACAAAACTTTAAGATTTTTCTTCCACTCATCGGCCTTATTGCCTTACTTTATATCTCTTTAGTCGGCTTAATGAGCGAGAGTACTTTTCAAGAATTCAAAGAATCAATCGATAATACCAATAAAGAGCTAGTGAGCGGTCGCCTTGGTAACCTTGGTCGTGCTGGTCTAACCCTAGTCGGTACTGTTACCACCGGCGGCCTCACCACAATGAACGATGCACAGAAAATCTTCTCCATCCTCCTCTTCATGATTACCTGGCTCGTTTCTATCTATCTTGCCCGTCACCTACTCGCTGGTCATCACCCTCGCATGCGCGATGGTCTCTATAACGCCCTTTCACCCCTAATCTCCACGCTTTTTGTCGCGTTAATCGTCTTTATTGAGCTAATTCCCATTATGTTCGTCGTCATCACTTATCAAGCTGCCGTCTCGACAGAGTTCTTAAAAACTCCATTTTATGCCCTGGTTTATTTTATTTTTGCCAGTCTCATGACCATCCTCAGTGTCTATCTCACCTCTAGTTCCTTAATGGGGCTAATTGCCGTCTCTGCGCCAGGTCTTTATCCCCTCACTGCCATTGAAACCGCTCGCAATCTAATTGCCGGTCGCCGCATTCGTTTTCTTGTACGTATCCTTTACCTCTTTTTCTGGGTAGCCTTAATTTATGTCATCATTGTTCTACCAGCCATCTTGCTTGACATCTTAGTTAAAGGTGCCTTTCCATGGCTAAATGATCTCGGTATTCCTTTCGTCCCATTCGTCCTTCTTATCGTCACTGTCTTTATCTTCATCTTTATCTCCATTTATGTCTACCTTTTCTATCGCCAACTTCTTGACTATAAAGATGATTTTTACCCACTTGTTACCTTTAAGAGAAAGAAGTCCAAGAAGATAAAGGAGGTAAAGAAAACAAATGAGCCAGCTTAATTCTATGACAAAAGCAGAGGCTGAGTCCCGTATCCTCAAACTTCGTGAGCTTATTAATGATTATCGTTATCACTATCACGTTCTTGATGAATCAATCATGTCAGAATCAGCAGCCGATTCCTTAAAACACGAACTAACACTCCTTGAGGAAAAATTTCCAGAGCTTATTACTCACGACTCGCCTACTCAAAGGGTTGCTGGACGACCGCTCGATAAATTTAATAAGGTTACACATCAGACTCGCATGATTTCCCTCGCTGACGTTTTTTCTGAAGCAGAAGTCAGGGAATGGGTGGCTAGAAATTATAAACTGGTACCAGCCAAAACTCAGCTTACCTTTTTTACCGATATTAAGATGGATGGTCTTGCCATGTCTCTACATTATCATAACGGTATACTTACTCAGGCGGTTACCCGTGGCGACGGACTTGTTGGCGAAGATGTTACAATGAATGTTCGCACAATCAATAATATCCCTCTTAAGCTTAGCGGCGATCCTGAGGATATTCCTGAGTATGTTGAGGTACGTGGCGAGGTAGTTATCTTTAAGGCAGATTTTGAAAAACTCAATCAAATCCAGACGGAAAAAGGGGAAAAATTATTTGCGAATCCGCGCAATCTGGCCGCCGGCTCCATTCGCCAGCTTGACCCCCGAATTGCCAGTTCGAGGCCGCTACGCTTTATGGCTTATGATCTAGTCACCCCAAATCTAGAAACACATCAACTTGCCTATCAGAGGATCCGCGCATATGGCTTTCAGACCTCTATGCAAGATCAAACCTTTGATTCGCTGGATCAGGTTCTCGAAGAAATCCACCATCTCGGTCAAATCCGCGAATCTCTTCCTTTTGGTACAGATGGTGTAGTAATTAAAATTAATGACCGTAAGATATATCAATCACTCGGAATTATCGGCAAAACCCCACGAGGGGCGGTAGCCTATAAATATCCCGCCGAGGAAGCAACTACCAAAGTTCGTGACATTGTTATTTCTATCGGCCGTACTGGCGCTGCCACGCCTGTCGCCATCTTTGATCCAGTAGAGGTCGCTGGCAGTGTAGTTCGTCACGCGACCCTGCATAATGCCGATGAAATTAGTCGCCTTGATTTACGTATTGGTGATACCGTAATTATTTATAAAGCAGGTGATATCATACCTCAAATCAAAGAAGTTCTCACCTCTCTTCGCCCAGACAATTTACCAATCTTCGATTATGAAGAGGCACTCAAATCTCAGTATCCAGAGCTAGAGTTTGAGAGACCTGTTGGCGAAGTGGTTTACCGTGTTAAAGGCCTTGATTCTGGTCTTATTTTGAAGCGCTCGATCGAGTATTACGCTAGCAAGCCTGCTCTCAACATTGAAGGCCTCGGCGAGAAAAATGTTAACCTCTTAGTAGATTCTGGCCTAATTAAGAACCTCTCAGATCTCTACCGGCTAGATGTCGCCAAGGTTTCGCAGCTAGAACGCTTTGCTGAAGTTTCGGCAAATAAGTTAATTAGCGCCATTGAGAATTCAAAGACTGCACCCCTCGCAAAATTTATCACTGCACTGGGAATCCGTCATGTGGGGGTACAAACCGCAATCGCACTTGCCGATCGTTTTAAGTC